>Ga0209480_10002255_pt1 | contig 13382 bp, 14 predicted proteins | sample JI61114C2DNA_FD_187501 | JGI IMG/M metagenome (GOLD analysis project Ga0209480, IMG submission 187501) | Wastewater effluent complex algal communities from Wisconsin, to seasonally profile nutrient transformation and Carbon sequestration -... | ecosystem: Engineered > WWTP > Effluent > Algae...
GGGCCAGGTAGCCGGAGCCCGTAGGCTTTTGAGAAGGGGGCGCTCGGCCGCGCATTTTTACTTGGTGACTGAGCTGCCGCGCGGCGTGCTCGGCACGGCGACGGCGACGGCGACGGCGACGGAGTTTCTCGCCGCACTACCGGCGGCGTGCCCCGCGCCCCGCGATGTTCTCGGTGCTGGTCTCGCACGGGCTGCTCCCGCGATGCCCAGCCCGCGCGTGCTGCTGGCGACGCTCGCCCTCGCGGCGACGGTCTCGCCGCTGGGAGCGAGACTCCGCGGTGGCGCCGTCGCCGAGAACCGACTCCACCGCGGCCGGATGCTCCCGCCGAGCGAGCGCGAAGTCAGGATGCGGCCAGAGAAGTGCGGCATCTCCAGTGCATAAGGCCCCTGACTGAACCACTGCCAGGGGCGATCGGCGCGCGCCTCGCGCCACTAACCCGGACGTGGTGGGCTGGCCTTCTTGAACGGGAGCTACGACAATGAGACCGCTCGGGGCGTCCCCGGCCGCGTCAACTGCGCTCACTGTGATGGAACCAGTCCCACCAACCGCTTCTTCTTCCACCCATCCCGTCGACGTGGCGATCTTGATCGCGCTCAAGGAGGAATGGGATGTCTTCTGGTCGATCGCGGGTCAGCCCCCGGGTATTAAAGACGATGTCTCAGGTCGTTATCTCTTCCACTTCGAGGTACCGAGCCTGATCGGCCGACCATATCGTTGCGTCGCTGTATGCATGGGTGACATGGGCCCGGGCCAGGCCACTGACGCGACGCACCTCCTTCTACGGACGAAGCCGCGTACGCTAGTCAACGTCGGAATCGCCGCCGCCATCCACGACGACCTGAAGCTCTGTGACGTCGTGGTCGCCGAACAGATCGACGACTACCTTGCCACCGTCAAGGCCGTGGCGAAGGGCAACGACGAGTGGGCCTTCGAGTCACGTGGGAGCGTGTACAAGGCGACCTACTCACTCGTCCAGGATGTCAACAACCTCAAGTATGCGCACCCCGAGGCGTTCGCGGCGTGGCATACTGCGTGCACATCGGCGATGACCGAGCGCGCCGACAAGCTCGCCACGGCACGCAAGACGGAGCAACTCCATGAGGCACCCGCGCTCGAGCGCGTGCATCTTGCCTCGGGGCCCGTGCTCGCGGCCGCCGAGTCATTCTCACGATGGATCCGCGCGCGCGATGGATTATTGAAGGCGCTCGAGATGGAAGCCGCCGGCATGATGCTCGCGGCCCACCAGCGCAGCGAGACCACGGCGACGCTCGTTCTGCGCGGGATCTCCGATTTTGGCGACCGCCGCAAGTCGAAGACCGATCGCTCCAGCGGGGGAGCATTCCGCTATCTGGCGATGTTCAACGCGACGCAGCTCCTGTGGACGATGATGCGCCACGGCCTTCTGCCACGCCACGAACCGAGCGGTGAGTCGCAGCCATCGCTCACGCACGGCTCTCAAACCCGGGCCCACTATCTCCGAGCTGTGGTTGCCAGCGCCAATGAGCGCCGCCCCCTTGCCGGCCTGCGTGGGCCTCCCGTCCTGCTCGCAAGCGTGTACATCGATGCCGTCCTCCAGTCGCCGGACGAGCCGGCTTTTTGTGGCAAGCCGCTAAGCGTTTGGCTGAAGGCTGCATGCGCGGGCCAGGCCATCCTGGTCCTGGGAGACCCAGGCGCAGGGAAGACCGAACTGCTCGTCCACGCTGCCGGCGAACTCGCCCGCACTGCGCTCAACGACCTGACGGCCCCGCTACCGCTGCTGCTAACCGCCACCGACCTCGAAGTCGCCGGCACACTAGCCGCCGCACTGAGTAGGCGCTGGCAAATACCCCGCGAAGACTTCGACATCCTGCTTCATGCCCCAACGGCTCGCTTCGTTCTATTCATCGACAGCCTCGACGAAGCCCCTGTACGGAGGCTCCTCGAGGTCTTTGAGAGTGAACGGCGATCCCGCGAATCCCAACTCGATGCCGTCGTTCTGACCTCACGCCCTGCCTTCGCCCCTCAGCTCCGCGCCTGTACCCGCGTGCGCATCACCGCGTGGGACCGGCCGCGTTTCGAGAAATTCCTTGCGAAGTGGGCGGACCAAGAAGCGGCGTCCGTCACTGCCCTGCGCGCCCATCTCGAAGAACCACACGTCTGTGAATTGCTTACAAACCCGCTCACAGCTACGCTCTGCATCGTTGCTGCGAGGCGGCACCCCAGATCCCTGCAACGACGATCGCTCTTGTTCGCGGCCGTCTTCGACGACGTTTTGCAGTGGTGGCCAAAACACCGCTCCGTTGCCCCCGCACGGCCCGAGCCCCACTGGCCGAAGGTGCTTCCGATCCTTCGTGACCTAGCGACCACGGCCCTCCGCGAGCGCCGTGCCGACCTCGACCGAGACACCCTCGTTACGCGTCTCCGTTCCGTCGCCCGCGACGACTGGGAATCCATCCTCGACTGGATCGAGTGCGGCCTTGGCATCCTTACCCCGGTCGGCGACGACAGCGTCTATCGATTTATTGATCGCCGGCTAATGGAATACCTCGCTGCGCAGACCCTGGTCGCGACCCCTGAGCGGCTCCAGTTCGCAGCCACTCAGCCCTGGGCACAAGAGCCCGTTCGTATCGCCTTCGGCCTCCTCAATGACGAGGACCCCGCACGAACTTCGCAGGCATTCCAGGACCTTCTCGCACCCGAACCTCAAGATATCCCCGGCTTTCGGGATAATTCCCTCCGATCGGTCCTCTTGGCTATCGACGTGGCCGCGGATAACCCCGATTTGGCAGCCCCATTCGTCAATCCGCTCGCGGATGCCATCCTCCGCCGCGTCACTGAGGAATACTCCAACTGGGTCGGCGACATGGTTGCACAGCGTACACGACGCATCGCACGCGCTGGTGGCCCCTTATGGGTATGCCTCCAGCCGAGGTTGGTGGAACTTCTCACTAACGAGGAATTGCGCCTACCCTTTCACGCTCACGCTGTGCTACCACTTCTGCCTGATCGAGACTCGGCTATGCAGGCGCTAATGCACCGCAGCGTTGACGTTCGTGCCGCAGCGTGCATGCGACTACAGGATTTCATCAATGATCCCGATGTACAGCAAAGCCTATTGTCCGTATTGCGCGACGCAGGTGACCTCGCGTGTCCAGCCGGCTGGGCCCTCCGCCATGCACCACGTACGCCTGCTTTCGGTTCAACTTTGGCGGAGTTACAAGCGCTCCTCGTAGCACGAGACCCCTGCGCCAGATACGGAGCTGCTATCGCGCTTCACCCAGCGGAAGGACCAGCCGATGCCCTCGTCAACGCGCTCATCGCCGGCGTGGCTGAGCGGGGAACAATCCTCCTCCCGGTCTTCGAAGACCTCGCGGCCACACATGATGGACAGAAGGCTTTAGCCAGGATCACCATCGAGAAGTCATCGCAAGAACAACTGTGTCCGCCTCCGAGTGCACGTCCGTCATTGCAACTGCCCCTCTCCGACTGCTGCCGCAGCCGAATGTTCGAGATCCTCGCCGCCTCGACGATCCCGCGGGAAGTCCTCGACGACTTGCTGAAGGTGGCAGCCAATCTCCACAGCTATACGGAGTCTCTCGACATTCTCTCGCCATCTGCCGTATACAGACTGCTTGACCGTGTGCGTGAGACTGATTACGCATTATGTGCGGTTGCCCAGGAGCAGCTTGGCAGGCTCGCCTTGGCCGACCACGCGCTGGCAGACTACGTCCTGGAATGGTGGAATGCAATCGATCGCACCAAGCCAGAACTGCTCAAGAACTTTCCAGGTCGTGCAGTTGAGCCGCTCGTTCTCGCCGGGAATGCGAGAGCGATCGACGTCTACGCCGCGTGGCTCCCCGATAGTGCTTGTCTCCACGGTCAATCCCTCGCGCATCACGGATCCAGGATCCCACGCGATGTCCTCGTCGTGCCCGCAATCCGAGACGCTGCACGTCTCGCAGTATTGCGGAGGTCTGGCCAGCACCTCGTCCTCGAACCGATGGCGGTGAAGCGGCTATCTAGCGCCTGGCAGGACGATCCTGCTTTACTCGAACCATTTGAGCGAGCTCTGGCAATGGAGCATGAGAACTGGCTTGCCGCAACCGACCATTCCGCACCACAGGAACTCTGGATGATCCGTCACACGTTCATCCATTCCCAGGACGTTGTGCCGCCGCCATCGCTCCGAAAGCTCTTGAAGACGATATTTCACGATATTGTACACCATAGCAGCCATGGTGAAAACGCCATCAGCGATGAAGGATGGCACTTCTTTGTCCGGCATGCAATCCACCTCGCCGCTGTCAGCGAGTTCGGCCTCGACGTCGCAATCGATCTGCGCTTCTTGGCAGGAGACGGAAAATCTACGCCTTGCCTGCAGACTGGGTTGCACGCCACCTGCGCGGCTTGGGATTACATCGAGGAGGCGGATCGTGGCTTGCTGTCGTCGTTCTGGGCGTCCCACTTTCACCGTGCCGAATCGGTTGAACTAATCTCACGCCAGGCGCTTGAAGCAGTAATCGATGCCGCGCCGGACGTGTGGGCGGAGAAGCTTTGCTCACTCGTCGGCTCTGACCGATCTCGCGTCGCTTTCCCGACGCAAGCTTTGTTCGTCTTTGAGTGTATGCCCGTCCGAGCCCAACGGCAGGTGGCGAAAGAACTCTTGGACTTTGCGGACCATACCCCCCTGCCTTGGATCCTCCGCCGGATCGAGAATCGCCGGCCGATGCGCCTTGCGGACGAAATCCGTAGGGTCGCCTTCGAGACGCAGGTGATCTAAATCCGGGGTAATCATCGGCGGCTTCGGCATGGTCGCCGAGCGCGTCATCCAGGTCTCCGTCACCAACGCCCTGCGGACGGTCCTCCATGCAGACAGACTGCCGCATCTCTCAATGCGGACCTGAGGTCCGCTGAGCCTCTTCGCGAAGCCGCAACCACTCGCGTGCCACTTCCACGGCGCTCCGCTCGCTGGTGTCGAGCCAGATGGCGCCCTTTTCCGCGGCGAGCAGTGTTCGGATCGCGCTCAAACAGCGTTTGACCTTTGATTGCGTCCAGCCGAGGTCCTGCGCGACCTTGGTCTGGTGACGCCCGGTCTCGATGGCGCGCGCCACGACCTCAAGCTCGGACTCTGGCACTCGTGCGGGAGGCACGCACGGCGATGTACCACACGGCCCGGAGCGGCAGAAGGCCGTCACGTTTCGACTTATCTAGTCGGACTTGCTAGTCGACTAGAAAGGATCCATGCTGACCGACATGGGCATGCAAGTCAGCTTCGGTTTCGGGAATTTCAGACTCATCCTCCGGGCGCCCGAGGCCCACGGGACCGGTGGCGGCACCTACGAGGGCCAGCTCACCGAGGCCGTGGTCAAGAACAGCCAGGGCGCCGTCGTCGGCCGTCGGGTCTTCCGTGACGTCCTCGACCTGGTCGCGCAGCTATGTCCCGGCGTGACGCCGGCGGAAGCTTCCACCCAGGCCCCGGGGGGTATCCCCGTGCCGGAGGACAAGTAGATGGGCGGGCCTCACCGGGCCATCGTCCAGACCGGGGCCGGAGGTCGTCCGGTGCTCGCCACGGACAGCCTGAACCTCCGGGACGCCGAGGTCGCGCTCATACGCGACGCGGTGAAGCACGCCGAGACCCTCGCGGCCGCGGCCGCCATGCTCGGCCTCTCCGTGCCCCAACTGCGGAGCAAGGCCCGCCAACTCCGCGTCGCGCTGCCCTTCGCCGCGCGGGAGGGACGCCGCCCATGAGTGACACCGACCCGGACATCGAGGTCCTCGAGACCGACCTCCCCCCGCCGCCCGCCGGCACGCCGCCGCGGTTCCGCGAGCTGGTCGCCCTCGCGCTGAAGACCACTGACACCACCGTGCTCGACGCCGCCGAGCAGGACTATCGCGGCGTGTTCGACAGCGTCGACCACTTCATCCACAACCAGCTCGGCGAGCACCTACCCCGCCACCTGCAATGGCTCCCCGCCTGCTGCGACCCCGCGAAGCTGCGACTCGGCTACGAGCGCGGGCTCGTCCGACTATGGACGATCGCCCTGCCGAACCACCAGGTCATCGTCTTCGAATCACAGCTCGAGCGCAGCCGCCGTCGCCCACTGTCCTGAGACCCACGACGGGGTTTCTGCGCCGCCGCCCGAGCCGCCAGGTGGGCTCACCCGCGAGGTCCAACAGGAACATCCCGGTGACGGTCGCCTGCCACCGCTGTACGCTGGCGACGTGATGCGCAGGCGCCACTTCGGAGACACCAACACCGGCCTCCGCCGGCAGCGCAACGAAGATGCCTACCGCGCGGACGACGAGCTCGGCCTGTTCCTCGTTTGTGATGGTGTCGGTGGTCGTGCCCGCGGTGAGATCGCCAGCGCCGAGACGGCAGAATTAATCTGGGAGTGGATAAAGCGCGAAGAGCCCCTACTGCGCTCGGCCATCGCCGAGTCCAGCCCGGGTCCCAAGGACAGTCCCGCCCCGCGTATCAAGATGTCCGAGGACATGATCGGCCGCCTCGGCACCATGGTCCGCAGCGCGGTGCAGAATGCCTGCTACATGGTCCACAGCATGGGTGAGGTCGACCCGGCGCAACGCGGCATGAGCACAACGGCCTCCGTCGTGCAGTGCGTCGGCGAGTTGATCATCGTCGGCCAGGTCGGCGATTCGCGGGTCTCCTCGCCCGCGGCGGCGCGGTCACCCAGCTCACCGAGGACCACACCTGGCTCAACGTTCAAGTCCAGCACGGTCGCCTGACCCCCGCCGAGGCCCGCCTCAAGGGCAACACCGGCAAGCACATGATCACCCGCGCGGTCGGTCTGCGTGAATACGTCGAGGTCGACATCCTCGCCGTGCCCGTGCAGCCCGGCGATCGCCTGCTGCTCTGCTCCGACGGCCTCCATGCCTACCTCGACTCGGGCGCCACGCTCGCCGACCTGTTCAAGCTCAGCATCCGCGAGGCCGCCCCGGCAGCGATCCGCCACGCCAACGCCTGCGGCGGCGCGGACAACATCACCGCCCTGTTCGTCGAGTTTCTCGCCTCCTGACAATCCCCGTTCAGCTCGATCGCCTGATGATGACGGCGATCTCCCGCGGCCTGCAGGCCGGCGCTGTGATGACAGGCGCACGAACCTCGATGCCCGCGCCTTGACAGCCTCGCCCGTGCCAGCCAATGTTCGGCACCAGGGCGCCCGGCACGGCGCCGCCGACGCATGATGGCCCTCCCCGACATCGAGGCGCAGCTCAGCTACGCGTACCTCCACGCCGTCGCCTCCCACGCGGGCATCGCCTGCCAGGAGGCCCGGCGCTCTCTGGACAACGCGGGCGTCGACGCGACCCTGCACCTCATCAAGAACTTCGGCCCGACCGCGAAGCTCACTGAGATCTCGCTGCACATCCAGCTCAAGGCGACGGTCACGCCCCCGTCCCGCAAGAATGGCGGCCTGTCCTACTTCCTCCGCGAGACCGATCACTACGATCGCCTCCGGAGCGATTCCTCCTTACCGCCGCGGCTCCTGGCCGTCCTCTTCCTGCCGCCGAACCACCTCGAGTGGTTGACCCACAGCCCCGACCAGCTGGTCCTCTCCCGCGCCGCGTACTGGGTGAGCCTCGTCGACGCGCCCTCGACCGAGAACACCTCCGGCCAGACGATCTACCTCCCGGAGAACCAACCGCTCTCGCCGGTCGGGTTGCAGGATCTGTTTCGCCGGGTAGCCCACCAGGAGAGGCTGCGTTATGAGCATTGATCAGCAGCGCCGCATCCTGGCCCGGCAGCTCCGCCCCCTCGCGGTCCGTCAATACGCAGAGTCGCGGCAGTGGAGCCCCGTCGAGGGCGTGCGCGGCCGATTCTGGCTGTTTCGTCACCCGGAGCAGCACCTCCGCCAGCTCCAGATCCCCATGGACGCCGAGGACGCGAACTTCACCGACGCGATGCTCGACGTGGTCCAGCGCCTCGCCGAGCTCGAGCGACGCTCGATCGACGCCGTGCTCGCCGACCTACAATGGCCCGACGCCGACATCCTCCGCGTCCGGGTCGCCAGCCGCGACGCCGAGAGCGGCCAGCTCTCCCTCGGGGCCGATGTCATGCTGCGTGAGGGCGCCCGCCGGGCCCTCCTGGCCTCCGCCTGCTCGGTCATCAATCCGGTCGCCGTTCACCCCCGCATGAGCCGCGGCGAGGCCGACGTCATGCTCGCCGCCTGCCGCGCGGGCCAAACCGAGGTCGGCAGCTACGTCCTCAAGATCATCTGCCCGCTCCACGCTGTGCCCCGCGAGCTAGAGCTCCCGGACGCGACCCCGTTCACCCGCAAGGTGACGACCCACCTCATGCGCGCCACCGCGGACCTGGTCGACAGCATCGAACACAGCCGCGTCGAGGCCTACCTCGAGGCACACGCCGAGCGCCCCATGCTGAGCTGGAACCTCTGCGACGCGCTCTTGCGCATGCAGCCCGAGCAAAGCGCTGGCCAACTCGAGCTCTCGACCACCTGGGCCGCCGATCCCCGCCTGCCCCCGCCACCCGAAACCCAGGCCCCGTCACGCGTGGCGATCAAGGCCGAGTACATCCCCGAGATCCAGCGCGCCGCCCAGATCTTGCGCCCGAGCCCCGCCGCCAATCGCGAAGAGATGCTGATCGGCACCGTCGAGATCCTGAGCGGCGTCGTGGGCCCCGACGGTCGACGCTCCGGCGAGGTGCAGTTCTCCGTCTTCCTACCCGACAGCGACCCCCTGCGCGTACGCGCAAACCTCGACCCCGAGCAATACGCCGACGCCGTCCGAGCCCACGAGAGCGGCCGCGCCTATGTCCGTCTCCACGGCGTGCTCCACCGCGGCCAACGCATCGGCCGCATCGATCCACTGCGAACCCTGCAGCTCCTCGACGAGCAAGCCGCCAGCCAGCCCGCGAACAACGATTGAGCGATACCCGCCGGGCCCGCGAGTCCGCGAAGCGCTGGCCTCGGTGGCATGTCGCAGCCGCGTCGAAGCTCGCCGCCACAGCGTATTACAAGCCGCCAACTGGCCTCAAACATTGATTGACGAGGATTGACGAGGAGTGACGACAGCAGTCACGGCGCGGCCGACAGGCCGGCACACGACCGGCCGCGAGGCCGCGCGATGACGCACTTGCGCGACCCATGCGGCGCCGTTGACACAATCGCGCAGCCCGTCCTATCTGGTCTCATGCGCGCCGCTGACCCCTCCCACTACAATCTCCGCTTCGAGCTCGACATCCCGCTGGTGCGCGACAGCAGCCGCACCCCGAGCGAGATCGCCATCGAGCACCACCACGTGACGCTGGTGCGCCTGGGCGAGGAGGACGACGAGATCGTCGCCAGCGCCGAACTGTTTCGTATCTGCCCGTGCAGCGAGAACGTCTTGTTCGCCGCAGACGAGCTCGGGTACCCATTCCTCGACATCGTGTGCGCCGAGGCGCTCGACGACGACGGCTCGATCTCCGACGACCTCGATGAGGCCTTCCCCCACGATGCGGTGACCGAGACTTACGTGCTCACCGAGATCGAGTTCGCCGCATCGGACGAGGAAGAAGACCCGCTCCTGAGCGTTCTCTTCGTCCGGGCGATCCTCGACCATATCTCCCGCGGCTTCGAGGTGCTGTTCGTGGAGGACGACCCGGATCAGTTTCCGCTCTGGGAGAAGACCATCGGCGCACGCCGCTTCCGCGACTTCATCGTCGCCGCCGGCGGTCGCCGCCTCCCCGATCTCCGAATGCTCCTCGACACTTCGATGCACCACTGACGCCCGCGTCCCCAGCCCGGGCCGGCGACCTCCGTGGGCAGGCCGGGAGGACGAGAACTTCTCGCTCAAATCTCGAGGCAGTACAGATGAAAGAACGTCTTGTCACACGGCCAACTCCAGAACCCCGTCCACCACAGCTCCGCCTTCCAGGCATCCGCATCGGGCGCCCCAACCTCTACCCCGCTATGACCCACGCGAGCCAGGAAGTCTCCGTTATCGCTGGTCCAGCTCTGACAATGCTCGGCGGGGCTGAAAGGGATTCCGCCCGGCTGCGTGTTGGTCGCCACGTTTGCATTGTAGAGCGTCGCCCCCTCCTCTGTGACGGAGATCCCCGTGCCGAGCGGACCTGTGGTGATCAGCGCGGCGAAATTGTCGGCGAACTTCGTGCCCGTCACCAGGACGTAGGGCAGGGACGCCGGGACGTTCTCGAATTGGGTCGTCACGGCGATGTCCTTGGTGCTCAGGAAAGCCTTGAAGCGCTCGGGCTCGGCCAGGCCGGCGGCCTTCGCCGCGTTGCGACATTTCTGGTCGGCGCCGTGGAGGCCGCCTAGATTGCCAGTGTAAGAATCTTTGGTGACGAAGCCGCGCAACCGCAGCGCCCGGCAAGTCCCGTCGCACACGATGCCCTGCTCGTCGCCCTTGGGGTCCTCGTTGTCGAGCCCAAGGTCACAGGTCTCGAACTCCGGCTGCAGCTTGTGATCGCCACAGCGAGCGCCCGGCTCGCATTGCTCCCCGCACAAACTCCCGTACGCGTCGCTATTCGCCGCACCGTCGTCGCACAGCTCCCAGCCCACGAACAGCTTGCCATCACCACATACGTTGAGCGTACAGTCCGCCTTGCAGAACCGGCTGTCATCGTTGCCGGCCAGCCCGTCGTCGCAAGCCTCGTCCGCGTCCACCACCCCGTCGCCACACCAAGAATCGACCATGGTCGTATTCGCTTCTCCGCCGCTCGTGCCAGGCGCGTCCCCCGTGGTGCTCGTCGTTGTCGTCGCTATCGTCGTCGTCGGCGTCATCGGCCCCTCGTCGCCCGGCATCGTCGTCGGGGGCTCCGGCGGAGAGGTCAGGGTATCTGGCGCAGTCGACGCCCCGGTGATCTCGGTATCGGCCGCGGCCGGGGCCACCGGCTCCTGACAAGCGAGACACGGCAGACCGAAGAGAAGAGAACGGAAGAAGAGGCGACGCGGCTCAAGCATGGGCATGGCGGTCTCCAGGGCTCGGGGTCACAGGCTCTGAAAGCAGTAGAGGGCGTACTCCGCGATGCAAGGACTCGGCTGATCCACGGCTTCCGACAAGGTCCATTCGGCCGTCTTGGCGTCGCTGTTGCCGTAGTGGCCCTTTTTAAGGGCCATTTCGGTCGCCCAGTCCTCGCAATGCTCGGCGCCTGGCACAGCCGTCCCGTCCGGGCGTGTGCCCGTCCAGACCCCTCCGTGGTAGGTCTCACTCTTCTCAGTAACCTCGATCGGGTTCTCCAGCTGTCCGGCCAGCAGCGCCGCCCACGAGGCCGCCAACACGAGCCCGTTCGCCAACACCAGCCGCCCGCGCCCCCGCTTGAACCGGTCTCGCGCGTCGGTCGTGCTGTCGCTCAGCCAGGCCCGGTACGTCAGCCCTTCTGGCCACCCCTGGTCGTCGGCAAGGTTCGCACACCGCGCGTCTGCCTGCTTCAGGGTCTTGAACTCGCCGCCCTTGTACAGAACGCTCGTCACGAACACCCGGCGGTCCAGCGCGCAAGTTTCGCTGCAGCCGTCGTCCAGGTCCAGGTTGCCGTCGTCGCACTCCTCCGGCTCCGGGCCGAACGCCTCCAGCACCCCGTTGCCGCACACTGCCACGGGCTCGCCGGTGCTGCTATCCGTTGTTTCGGTCCCAGTCGTTGTGCTGGTGGCGTCGGTCGTACCGCTGCTTGTGTCGGTCGTCTCCGAGCCCTGAATCGTCGTCTCGGCGCTGTCCCCGGACGAGCTGGTGTCCGAGCTCGACCCGGAGCTCTGCGTCGTTCCCGTCTCACTCGTCTCGCTCCCGCTCGAGGTCGCCGAGCAGTTCTCGAGGTCTTCGAGATAACCCGCCACCCGTCGAGACCCGCACGCCGGGATCACTGCGAACAGCATCATCATGTAGGAGAGCCGCATGATCAAAACGCCCCCGTGATCATGAAGCCGACCCGATTCTGCCGCAGGTCGAGCCCAAGTCGGGGTCTTCGGCGTTGCACGCTCCCCCGCACCAGCAACGCTGTGCCCGCAGTCACCAGAGCTCCTCCGGCCACACCGAGCGCGATCATCACGCCCTCCTCGCGGCGCGTCGCTGCCAGAAGTTCGCGCATCCGGGTGCGATCGTCGTCCGTACAGGGGCGGACCGCAAGCTCGTTGTCCAGGGCATCCGCTGCTGCCAGGTCGCGTCGGTGGTCGGCCGAGACCGCCACGACCACACCGAGCGCCACCAGCCCGAGCGGCAACATGACACCACCGGCGATCTGGAGACGACGTGGGCGCGGATCGGTCGAAGACGTCCGGGGAGCCAGGACCGATGCGGGGGCCGGGGACGCGGTCTGCTCAGTCATCGGGGGGATCGGAGCCACAGGCACCGGCGGAGGCGGCGGCGCACAAGCATCCGGGCCAAACGCGGCGAGTTGCTGCGTCGCCTCCTCGTGACGCGCGCGAGCGCTCCGGGTCTCGAGCTTGTCCGGGTCGCCCGGGTATGCGGCCAACAGCGCATCGGCATGGCCCTGCAAGATGCTCTGCAGGCGGCACAGCGGCGCGGCCTCGCCGGTCTGGTCGTGGAGGGCGAGCAGGGTCGCGCGCATCGAGCCAAGGAGCTGCTCGCGGCCGGCCAGGTCCCGGCGCGCGTCCGGCATCGACTGATAGGCCGCATAGAACTCATCGACGGCGAGCGCAAGCTGGCCCGCGTCGTAGAAGCGCATGGCCTTCGCGTTGTACTCGGCTGCCTCTTGGGACAGGACACTCGAGGCCGGCGCGAGGACGAGAAACAGGGCGATGGGGTGGAGCATGGACATCATGGGCGAGGCGTCGTCCGCAGCTTGAAGATGTGCACAAACGACGTCGGCTCGCGTGGCGCGGCGAGGGGCGTGTGCTTGAGGACGACGTCGAGACAGCGGCTGAGGGGATTGTCGTCGGCGCCTTCGACATGCGCGGAGACGCGCCCGGCACTGTCGATGTTCACCGCGACCGCAAGCCGTTCGACGCTACCAGTGGCCTGATCGGCGCAACGCTGAACATCTGCCGTTCGGAGCCCGAGGGCCCGATGCCATGCGGCTTTGAGATCGCGCGGCCGGGTCGAGGGCCTGGTCTCCGGGGAAGTGGGCTTGTTCTCGTCGATGGACTGCGAGGAGTCAGCAAGCGGCAGCGCCGCGGTGGTCGAGGTGCGGGACACGGCCTCGGGCGGGAGTTCGGTCGCGAAACCAGCCGCCATCACGGGAAGCTGGGGCTCAGTCCCCGACGATGATTCCGGCACGACAGAGGTGAGGCCGGCTTTCACCGGCTGGCGCAGGTCGTCCAGGCCACGTGTCATCATCGGGCTCGGGGCCTGCAGCTGGCCACTGGCGAGACTGCCTTCGGGTGGCGCCACGGATCGTGGCAGCGCCAACAACATGACGACGACACCGAGGCCCAGCGCGAGCAGCAGCGCGTGCGTCCGATGACGGCGAGGCCTC
>Ga0209480_10002256_pt1 | contig 13369 bp, 14 predicted proteins | sample JI61114C2DNA_FD_187501 | JGI IMG/M metagenome (GOLD analysis project Ga0209480, IMG submission 187501) | Wastewater effluent complex algal communities from Wisconsin, to seasonally profile nutrient transformation and Carbon sequestration -... | ecosystem: Engineered > WWTP > Effluent > Algae...
CGCCACGCCTGTTTTTCGATGATCCACAGGAGGTTAGCCCATGGTCGCCCGCTTCACTGTGTAGAAGGTTTGTGGAGAGGACATTGGACTTCGACCGTCTTTGCGACGGTTTTTTGTGCATTTCCAATGTCATGGAAACCGCTGGAGCGGGCGAAGGGAAGGCGTCGATGCGGGGCGTGGTGCACCCGACAGGAGGGGCCAACGGTCTCGGATCATCCTCCAGACCATCCCCCGATGCTTCATCGGAGCATGCCTCGATGGCTTGAGATGATCTCTGACCGTCCGCATCAATGATCTCGGCAGCGTCTCCCATCGTCGCCTCACCGTCCTCGATCATGCGGCCTCAGCCGAGGTCATGGCGACCTTGATCCGGTGGACGGTGCCGATGCCGACCTTCAACGCTTTTGCGGTCTTGTTGATGCTGATGCCTTGATCGAGCGATGCCCTGATGTGTTCGACCTTGGTGGGATCGAGGGGCTTCCTACCGAGGACCTTCCCGCTGGCGCGCAAACGGGCCAACGACGATTTGACACGCTCAGAGACCATGGCGCGCTCGAACTCCGAGAAGACTCCCAGCATCTGGAACATGGCTCGTCCCGAAGGCGTCGAGGTGTCGAGCGCCTGCACGTGCAGGTAGAGATCGACGCCCTTCGAGTTGAGGTCACCCAACAGGCTGATGAGGTGCTGGAGTGATCGACCCAGTCGGCAGACCGACCATGCCGCCACCATGTCGAACTCTTTCCGAGCGATGCCCTTCAACATGGCATCGAGACCGGGACGGCGATCCCTGCCCTTTGCGCCCGAGATGCCCTCGTCGCTGAAGTGAGCGATGATCTCCCAGCCCATGCGTTCGGCAGCGAGGTTGAGATCGCGGAGTTGGTTGTCGATGGTTTGCTGGCCGTCCCCAGTTGAGATTCTCGTGTAGATTGCAACGCGTTTGGTCATGCAGACGGACTCTCACAGATCGACGAGATGTCCAGAAAATGATTGTGGTTGCCGCTGGTGCACCTGCCTTTTCCTTGAGGGCGGAATCGACCGGGCGCAAAGCCAGTTGCACGTCACAGGTCCAAATGTGGCATAGCGGATAGGCTGGCGAGCAGAGCAGTCGAGGCCCCTTCCATAAGGGCAACGGGCACCGTCAGCCTATCCGCGTTCGAGTATCAGGTACGCTTCTTGCCAGCGTCGTCGCGTTTCTCGCGCCACCGGCCATCGGCGTTCTTCGAGCGGGTCTGGCCAGCGGTAGGCCCGGTCTTCACCTTCGGGCCATCTTTGGACCGATCATTGCCGTTACGATCAAATATTCCCACGACGATTCTCCTCGACGAGTGCCGCTTCCTTCTTGGCCTTCTCGTTGAGGATCGCAACAACCTTGGGGTGATCGGGGTTTGGCTGTCCCGTATCGAGCAGCACCCCTTCGGCGATGAGGTTCTTCAAGATGTCACCTCGCTTCTTCGTCTTCATCATGGTTTTAGAGATGCCCAACGCCGTCAGCACTTCGGCTTGCGTTACGGTGACTGGAGGCTTCGCTGGCTCAAATGTCGGCTCAACAGGCCACGGCCTTCCCGGCCCGATCACCGTTCCCCCACCGTTGTATGTTCCCGGCATCAACACCTCGCACTTTAAGCCCGCATGATGTCACGATCCCGTTCCCAAGACATCCATATCTGGAATGATTCTGAGCCCATCGAAGGATGAGATCGGGAGTACGGATTTCCGCAGTTTTTTGTGTGACGATTACGCCGGATTCCCATGGGGTCTTTGGAATGGTCTCAATTCGGGGGCGACGGGGCAACGTGTCCACTCGCCGATCTCATCGGGCCTGCGCCCCGCATCGTCAAAGGGTCAGGGGTCGAGCACGAAGCTGAGATCAATCGAGGGACGATTAACAGTTCGACCATTTACGAGCAGTGGCAGCGAGAAGACTCGACATCGCCAGATGTCGAAGGCTTCGAAGCTGATCGCAAGGGCGCGGCGGTGAAGCAACGCGAAGCCGTCGAGCCCGCTGCCCAGTGACGTACTCGACATCATGATCATCCACGGGCGGCATCGCCCGCACGCTACGCGCGCAGGCGCTGCCTACGAGACCTTGACCTTTCGACTTGCTGCCAAGGCAGCAATCAGGCGCTGCGCGCCTTGTCGAAACGCCTGCGGTCCACTTCTCGAAAGGAGCAGCCGGAGTTCGATGTCCGCGATAACTCCTATAGTATTAGAGAGTTTCTGCGGACACAGTCGATAAGATCGGCGGGCGGACAGTTCGGTGAACGTTGCGAGAAAGGAAGAGGCCTTGATCTGCTATCAACACCTTTTAAGACTTTTCGCCTCATAGGAATAGAGCCGCAATATCTATTCTGGCTAATGATTAAGCATTGGGGTGCCGCATGAGTGAGCCGCAGAGATTACTAGCTTCGCTGAAGGAAAGGCTTCGGCGCGATGTCATGGAGATCGAGAGCCGATCCGACCTTACCGACGATCAGAAGGTAAATCAGATCATTATCGTGTTCTCATCAATTTGCGCGGGGGTCGCGATCCAGCCCATTCCGTTCGCAGACGTGTTTGTTCTGACCCCAATCCAAGCATACATGGGAACGCGCATCTCAGCGATCAGGGGAATGCCGCTTTCTGAAAAGGAAGTCGGGGACATACTCAAAGAGATAGCCGGGGTGGTCGGCCTTGGCCTCCTTGCGCAACAACTCGCTATTGGTGCTTACAAGACTGTGCTGCCTTTCTTGGCTGGATTTACAACGATCCCGCTGGTGTTTGGCATGAGCTTCGCCATTGGAAGGGTGATGGACGCTTATTTTGTCAACCGGGCGAAGGGGCACAGAATGACGGCGGAAGAGATCCGGAAAATGTGGGGTCAAGCACACGCCGAGGGCAAAAAGAAAGGTAAGGAGAAAGCCAAAGACATTAAGCGGGATCAGACCGGCAGGTGAACAAGGTCTGCTACATCAGACGTAATTTCGACGAAGTCGCAATCCTCACTGTTGCTACAAAGCTCGCCTTTACGGCTGACCCGGTCTTTGACGAGTCCGAGCAGGCAACGATTGCCGCAATGCAAAGAGCCCATCCTCAAGCTGGAACGACCGTTGCGCAGCTTGGCGATTGGCTTTCAAACATGGAACCCGACCAGATTACGGGAGTGGTGAACAACACTAAGGGCGTCCTCCACGAGATGGAATTCGTACGGTTGGAGAACGAGGACGGAGATTCTGTTCATGCCGCCTTGTTTGACGAAACGAACCATGAAGGATTCGATGTCACTTTCATTGACACGACAACTGGTGAAGAGTGGGAAGCGCAGCTTAAGGCGACCTACAGCGCGTCTTATGTCAATCACTGGATCGACGCCCATCCAGATGGCGAGATCATCGTCACCGATGAACTCGCTGGCTCAATGGGAATGGAAACATCTCACCTTACCAACAGCGAATTGACATCCCGCACGCAGGACATTGTAGACCAACTTCTTGAGGCGAGCGACGACGACTCCATCTGGGACTACTTCCCATACATGACCGCAAGTTCGCTGGGGCTTGTCGTTTGGGGCATTTGGCAAAGGTATCGAGCAGGCGAGATACCTCTGGCGAGGTTCAAATGGCTCGTAGTCCGAGCTACTGGGATGAAAGCTGGTAAAGTAGCCGCCCTCTCGCTGGCCATGTCGATACCGGGGCTCAATGTGGTGACGGGCGCTGCTTTAGCTACGCGGCTGATCCTAAGAGGCCTTTCGATGAAAGAGGCTCCGATCATGCGGAAACGCATCGGCAGCTTCATCCGCGCGAACACTTACTAACGTTCGACCAGAACTTTGAGGAACGCAGAGCTATTCTGTGTGGACGACTACGCATCTGCCAAAGCGGGCTACCTAAACTGACAGACTAAACCTCACCGCGTCGCATGCAGATTCAAAGGCGATCCTTACCGAATCGTTCGTCCATCGTTCGAGCGGCTTCCATCGCTGTGAACAGTTCGCAACACACCATTGGCGGAGATCGTCGGCTCGTTGCTCGCGACATTCACCCGGTCTGAGCGGCACCGTGATTACACCGATAGCTTCGAAATCGTTGTCGGACCGGTAAGCGAGGCGCGCAAGAAATGCGCGGGAGACTGGTGGTTTCATCACATATTTAGCGCAAGTGGTTCCCGATCTAACAGAGCGCACACTAACACCAGCTTCCTCGATACCCCTTCCAGCTTTCGGCGAGACCTTCATTCACCAGCGTCTTGCCGAGGCTATCGCCGCCCCGCGTCACAATTCGAAGTTTTCGTCCGTACTTGTCTTCGTCACGATCCGCTGTTTCCAAGCTGAAAGGCCCAGCATTCAACAAAACGACCAGACGTTCTGTGGCTCGCGCTCCAAGCTGAGTTTCCGTGGGACATTGCGGTTCGCTCACCTCGGGCGCGTTGATGTCCGCGATCCGAATCTTCTCACCTTGGAGCCAGAAGGTGTCGCCATCGACGACGCAACTAATGCGGATCGGGCCAGAACATTCGCTGAAGTTCTCATTGAACTGCTCCTCTGTCGGAGTGCGGCTGAACAAACTTGAGGTGCCCGCTGGAGAAGAACCGGGGGCTGCGTTCCAGAGCCACGCCACCCCTATGCCGACAATGGGCGAGGCGATCAGGACGGCCCACGGCCAGCGAGCCTTCCTTGACTTGCTCTGAAGTCGTCGCGGCTGCTGCTCAAATTGCAGCACGTTCGAGGGTCGTCGTCTGGTGGGTTTCGTTGGGCGATTGCGGTTTAGCATTGCGTTACGGAGTCGTGGGCTGATCTGGTAGAGTGGGCAAGCCGCCTTGCATTTGCGAGTGCGCAACGCCGATGCCCCGCGAGTATGCTTCGTCGAAAGCCGCTTCGAGGGAGGCATTCGTCCCGCGCAATCCAGCGACCACTTCGCGCGCCCACTCGAAATAACTGGCACGTCGTTCGGCGGACCAATCGGCAGGAGGTGTCGCCAAGAGATCACGCAGGTTCGCGGTTTTGTCCGCAAGCTTCACGACCTTGGCCTCAAGCGATTTCGACGCTGACTTCACTACCTGAAGGCGCTTGCGCTCCTCCTTCGGAAGCGACTTGTCGTCAGTCACCTCCGCGACGATTGAGGCCACTCGTTTGCCGAACCGGGTCTCGATTTCGTCGATTGAGGTCTCGGTGTCCTCCACAGTGTCATGAAGCAGGGCAGCGGCGATCACAGTGGCATCTTCCACGCCGCCTTCGCGCGCGAGGATGTCAGCGAGAGCGAGCGGGTGATTGATGTACGGTGAGGCGTCAGCGTCCTTGCGCCTCTGCTGACGATGCTTGTCGGCTGCGAAGGACGCAGCATTGAGGATCAGGACCAGATCAGTACTCATGCGCTATTCCTCGTTGAAGGCGTACTGGGGGCGTTCTCAATGATCAGCCTCAAAAGTTGGAAGTTCTCTATGATGGCGCGGTCGAGCGCGTCCGCACCTTCCTTCTCTGGGTCATTATGAAGGGCATCATTGGCCAACCTCTTCAGCCGGGATGCGCGCGCTTCCCACGCCAAGTCCGGTAGGTTCGCGTTCCGGATTGCGCCGCCTTCAGCGCCCCAGTGCTTTCGCAAGGCTTCTTCCATTGTGGCCCTTTGAAGTGCGAGTGCCGCAAGGGGCGCTCCAAAAATGAAGGCTTGGGCCGCTTGAATGTAGCGGCGGTAGAGCGAGGCTCGGTTCTTACCGTAGTGGTTGGCCACGTGCGCGGGAACGAGCACGTGTGGGACTGCTCGCCGTCGCCAGAAGGCCCCCTGCGCATCGAAGCCCATGCGCAAGAGCCGCTGCCATGCCTCGATTGCACCGTCTAAGAACTCGAAGTTGTCATCCTCGTCCTCATCGCGCTGCTGTTCGGCGAACCACGGTAACTCTTCCAGCTTGCCCGCATCCTCGTGCGCATGCGCTTTCCAGCTTTGAATCTGGATCGCGAGTTCGTCGAGGCTTGCGCTCTCCCGAATGTCGTCATCTGAAAAAAGTCCAGCAAGCAAGTCGTGAAAATCCCTTCCCGAGACATGTCGGACGGCATCTATCCATCGCTCGTCGAACTCCCGTCGCGCTTTTACCGCAGACGCAGGCACATTCGCAGTCATGGGATGCTTGGACAGGCTCTCGACGCGTTCGAACTGATGAAACCTTCTCGCCAGTTCGTCGCACAATGCGCAGAGTCGCACGTCATCCTGCCACCGCGCGAGAAGTGCGTCCGGATCGTCGTTTGTGGCGGTTTTCAGGGCCTCCAAAGCTGCAACGAACTGGCCACCGTCAGCTTTCATGTACCATTATCCTCACGCTCCGATGGGCCATGCCTTGGCCCTTGGAATAATACATGGTTATGCGCGGGAATCACGTTGCCAGACGATGTGCCAAGTCGGGTACCCTATCAAGAAGCCAACCCCGTGGCTGTCGCAGGCGCGGAGCGACAGCTTGAAGTTATTGTTCTCGACGGTCGGAGAGTCTGAGCTAACCCGGAGATAGAGGGTTATGCCTTAAGCCATTCCACCACGATCCACTCGAAATCGACGTACGGGATGTTGTGTAAATCAAAGTTCTCTCTGGCAGCTATGTCCGGAAGGTCCCCGACAAACCTTTGATACTGCTCAGCGACGATGTTTGCGCTCGGCAAGGTTCTGCGCGACACATTGCGAAGCCAATCCCTGACCAATCGAACGGCTGTTTCGGCATCATCGTTGTGGGCGTGGGGATCAATGCCCGCGAGGTCAGATATGAAATTGCGGTAACGGAACGGTTGCACGTCCAGCACCATGATGTTCTTCTTCTTCTGATCCTTGTCGCCGAAGCGGCGGCCGCCAAGGAAGATGCCAAGTTCGAATGGCATATTGAAGCGCGCGAGATTGGTAATTGGATCAAGCTCAGCACGCGAAAGATCATGGATACCGTACCGGCACTCCCCTATAAGCTTTACGATCTTATCCAAGCGCGCATCACCGCCATCATCAATCTCTCGTGCTGCGCGCGCTCTAAACCCGAGTGAATAAACGGCGAAGATAAGTGCCTCGAACATCCGACCGTATGCAGGATCGTAAGGGCAGTTAATGAAGACATTGTCATTGTAGGTGGGATGAGCCGCCAATTTACTTGTCTTTCAAGCCATTTCTTATGAGCATATTATCTGCCCTATTCTTGCCGAGTTCGTTGCGGTTGTTCTCATCGGGACGGCCTTTAGAGTGAGCATGCTTTACTTCGGAAACGATCTTAGCGGCATCGCGACCCTTTTTGGTAGGCTTCGATAAGGGAGCGAGAACGAATCGCCCAGTGTCAGCGTTGCGACCGATGACTCCGCGCACGGACGAGCCCGCTACGGCGTACCTTCCCGGCTCAGCCTTCATCGAGTAGCCTCCCGCGCCGGATTTCTTAGGGCCGCTCGGGCGAGATTTGGACTTTTCAGGCATGCCTCAGAGATGCACTGAGTCTTTCGACTTTTCAAGCCGCGTCGAAAGCAAGGCGGAGCCGAGCCTCGTGCCGCCCGGTTGAACAAGGCACCGCAACACCGACGCCTCCCGCTCCCCGTCCAACGCTCAATACGACCTTCGGCTCCGATGGTCTTATAGAGGCGCGCCTTCTACGATCTCAAATCTCGTTCGCAACTCGGTGTCAGCGAACTTCGTATGCGCTGAGAGCAATCCGTCTAATGTCGCGCTTGCTTGTATGCGGTCATCGGGAATGATCGCGTAGCGCCAAGGCTTCTCGCCTACCTTCTTTGCATGGTGCTCGGTGGCGATGTGACACCATAAGACCGCTGCTCGCGTTTTGCGGACGACGTCCGCATCATCAACGAGATCACGTCTCTTCGGTTCGAGGATCAGGCGTTCGGTGTCCGTCTCAACGACGAAGTCGGGCTGATAGGGGCGGCCATCTGCGTCTTCGATACGAAACTGATTGGGCGCGGGCTTCATCCACTTGAGCACCGAGGGATCATCATCAAGCAACATGGCGAGTCTGCGCTCGGGATCGGAATCAAACTTGGCGAAAGGGTAGCAGCCTTTGGTGAAGCCCTTGAACACGAACCGTTTGATCTCGCTCAGCCGTTCGGGCGCTTGCCGGAAGTCGCGTACTGCATCTTTGCCTGAGCCGTCGTAGGCCTGCGGTTTCAACATCGTGAAGGCGGCGGTCACCGACACTCGGTAGGTCGTCTGAGTTCGTCGCATGTGCTCGCGCATCTGAGTGAGGATCGCCTGCGACATCTCCTTGCCGCGCGTCACCAATACGTTGTGAACGTTGTCCTCGTTGGGCAGATAGCTTCGCAGTCGCTGCACGACCTGATCGGCGAGATCGTAGAGCATGACCGCGTGCGCATCGTAATCGACTTCGTCAAAGTCGATGAGTCGCGCGACGATGTAGTTGCGCAGGTCGGCTTCTCGCTCGCCGCCTTCGCTGGAGCTTATGGTGGTCCGTTTCTCGGTGCGCAGCACTTGTACCAGTAGCTCGCGCGACAGCGGCTGATAGCTCCACTGATCGAGCCCCTGTAGCTTGAAGGGCTCAAAGCCGAATGACACTTGATCGGTAGGCGTCAACACAATCTGAGGGACTGCAATGGTCTTCTCGGTGAAAACCTCGCAGACCTCTTTGACGACGGCTTTTACCCGCTCCTCGGTCAGCGAAGAGAACAGGCCTTGCTTGCCGCGCTGAACCGCCACCGCGTCCTCGACGATCTGTTGAAGCACCTCCGGGGAGTTGATGTCCTTCAACGACGACACTGTCTTCTGGTAGTGCGGCAGGACGTCCTTCAGCGTGGTCTCGGCCAGCGAGACTTCCTCGTCCGACTTGAAGCTGAACGAAGGTCGCTCCTCCTTCCCTCGATCCGGGGAGCCTGTGTCCGTTGCAGTGGGGCGGAGCATCTCTTCAACGACGGATTTCGTCTCGACCATTATTGGGGTGGATTTGGGCACATCGCCACCCTCGCCGATGGTGATGTGCTTCTTGATCAGGACGTCCGAAGTACGCGCGCGCTCGATTATCTCATTGAATCGTTCATGCGCGATCACGGTGAGGGTATCGACGGCTTCGACCCCGGTGCGCTTGCCGTAGGGTAATCTCAGGCCTCGCCCAAGTGTCTGCTCAGTCAGGATGGACGACGCAGAGGCGCGTAAAGGCACGATGGTGTATAGGTTAGTGACGTCCCAGCCTTCTTGAAGGCTGTTCACATGGATGACGATTTCCGTAGCAGTGGAATGCTCCACCGCAAGCAGCTTGGCCGCGACATCATCCGATACAATGCCAGTCTGCGCAGAGTGGACCGTGATGACCTTACCCGAATACCGACCATCGAAGAACTCGCTGGATTCGATGAAGACTTTGAGGCGCTCGGCGTGCTGAATGTCGGTCGCGACAACCAGCATGAAGGGATGGACCTGCTTCACCTCGTGCTGGCGCGCATAGGTCTGAAGCTGCACCTTCACGTGCTCGTGGTAGTGGACCCCGTCCTCCAGCTTGATCCGCTCAAGGACATCCTCCGACACCGACTTTGGGTCAAAGTTCGCCCGCGTCCCGACCGCTGGCTCCTTGACGTAGCCATCCTCCATCGCCTCGGGCAGGTCGTAGTTGTATATGACATTGCGGAAGGGGCGAGAGCCTGTGCCGACCGTCTTGGGCGTGGCGGTCACCTCTATGCCGAGGATCGGCTTCAACTCGTTGATCGCCTTCTCGCCCGCTGAGGCGCGATAGCGATGCGCCTCGTCCATAAGCAGAACGAGATCGGGCAGACCAGCGAGGTAGTCGAAATAGCTTTCGCCGATATACTCTTGCAGGCGTTTGATGCGAGGCGAACGTCCGCCACGCACCTCCGAGTTGATCTTCGAGATGTTAAAGATGTTGATAATCGCGGCTTCCTGCCCGAGCAGATCGGCACCCCGAACGCCGCGCCCTTCCTCGTAGTTCTCAGCGTTTACGATCAGCGGTGGCTGATGCGCGAACGCCTCCACGCCTTTGAAAACGTACTTGGGACTCGATGGCTGGAAGTCGGCGAGCAGTTTCTCGTAGATCGTCAGGTTTGGTGCGAGGACAAAGAAGTTCCGGCTCAGCCCGGTCATGTAGAGGTAGCTGATAAAGGCACCCATCAAGCGGGTCTTCCCGACGCCTGTCGCGATAGCGAAGCAAAGACTGACGAACTCGCGCTCGAACTGTTGGACTTGAGGGTAGGCTTTTCGAACCTCGGCCAGCGCGTCCTCAAGATCGATTTCGATCTTCTGGTCGGCCTCGTCGCCTGTGCCGCGCAGGACGACGCGGTCGAGAATGTCGGTCAAAATCTCCAGTGAGCGGGTCTGGGGTTTACGGAGGGATAGGCGCTGCCTGATCTGCGAGAGGGCGCGCTGATCGATCATTTTGCGGCCCCGTCGAAGAGTTCCGCTTGCGGCTCCTCCTCTTCAACGTCGTCATCCATCATGGGAAGGTTTTCGATCTTCAGCGAGTAATCGTCCTTGCCCCATTCGCAGCGGTTGAGGACAGCAGCAGGTATCTTCCGCAGAGTCAGGTTCTTGAAGGATTCTGCATTCTGTGTCTGGAAGGCCTTGCAGCAAATGAGCAGCGTACGTTCGTCGCCCACCTCTTCAGAAATGGCCCGAAGCTGGTCATGGGTCAGGCTCGCAGTGGTGACGTAGATGAAGTCAGATTCGGACGAGTGCCCATGCATCCAAAAGTGATCCGCTGAGGGTGCGTAAGCAAAGTCGAAGTGCTTACACATCGCTTCTGAGAGCATGGCTGCATTATATGATTTCGAAATCACCCAGTTGTCGAACTGGTCTTTCTCCAGAAGGGATGGTGCAAGGCGGCAGTACCGATATCCACCACCGCCCTTCCATTGCGAAAGCCCGGTCACGCCGCCGTTATCTTCACCATCAATCACTTTTTTCAGGCGCTTGACGATGTGGGTTTCACAGTGATCCCGGAGTTCCACCATGATCCAGCGTCGGCCCATCTTGTGTGCCACCGCCCCAGTCGTCCCCGATCCCGCAAAGGAATCAAGAACGAGGTCACCCGGTTCGGTGCACATGTCGAGGATGCGCCAAATTAGCCGCTCTGGCTTCTTGCCGTTCGGGAATAGCACCCCTCCCTCTTGGCCCACACCGCCTGTCGTCTTGATGTCCTGCCAAAAGTCGCCGGGATTGCGCATGAGATTTTCATCCGCGAAAATCACCTGCACTCTTGGTTGCTTGGAACTGAAGTCAACCGCAGTCTTGTAAAGGTAAATCAGGCCAGTGCTTGACCGCACCGCCGCCACGTCGTGCGTACGTACAGGGGCTTGCTGAGCGAGGCGAAGGACACTGCTTGATCCGACCGCCTGAACAATCCGGTTGGCGTTATCGAGCCTCCAACGAGGAATATCGGCTTTGGCTATGCCTTGTTGCCGAGTGTAATCCGAAAGCGACGTGAGACGTGCATCTTTAAGCAAGGAGTTGCACTGCGTTACATCGGCATCGGTAGAGCCCTCAATGCTGAGTTTGGATTTGAGCGCCTCAAGGTCCTCGTCACTTATGCCGGTGAGAACGGTTTTATATTCCTCATTCCATTGTCCGACCGGAACTAACTCCACCTTCATTGGAGGAGTTTCGACCTTTCGATAGACGAGGACGTACTCCTTAAGTTTGGGCAAGCGTTTTCCCGCGTGCGCCATTTTGACCCCGGACGCTTCGCTCATCTTTACGCAAATTGTGTTTACACGATTTCGTCGTCCGAACACCTCATCCATCAACACCTGAAGGTACGCAAACTCTTCATCATCTATTTGGACGAAGATTAGCCCGTCGTCCCGCAGTAGCTCGCGGAGCAGCACCATTCTCTCACGCATTAGAGTGAGCCATGAAGAGTGCTCTGTCCGTCGTCAGAACATTCGGCACAACTCGCGGCGTAGATTAGTGGAGTGCGGGCCTCGTCTGGGGGTTGATATTAGGCGGCGAGTTTGCGGTGTTGCAAGCGCCGATATTCGATGGTCTGTTGCTTGATCCTTTCGCGTTGTTTGATGATGGTTGGCGCTCTGCCGAAGTAGGCGTCGGCGGGGGTCACGTTGTTCAGGCTCTCGTGGTAGCGCTGGTGGTTATAGTGCTCAACGAAGGCTTCGATCTGGGCCTCGAGGTCGCCGGGCAGGAAGTAGTTTTCCAGCAGGATGCGGTTTTTCAGGGTCTGGTGCCAGCGCTCGATCTTGCCCTGGGTTTGCGGATGCATCGGGGCGCCGCGCACGTGGCTCATCTTCCTGGCCTCGATGTATTCTGCGAGTTCGCCCGCGATGTAACTGGGACCGTTGTCGCTGAGTAGCCTGGGCTTGTGCAGCACTGCAGCATGATCGCAGCCCGAGGCCGCGAGCGCTAGGTCCAGCGTGTCGGTGACGTCCTCGGCCCGCATGTTGGTGCACAGCTTCCAGGCGATAATGTAGCGCGAGAAGTCGTCGAGCACGGTCGACAGATACATCCACCCCCAGCCAATGATCTTGAAGTAGGTGAAGTCGGTTTGCCACATCTCGTTCGGCCGGGTGGTCTTGGTGTGGAACTGATCGGCAGCCTTGATCACGACATAGGCCGGGCTGGTGATCAGATCGTGGGCCTTGAGCAGGCGGTAAACTGTGGCTTCCGACACGAAGTAGCGCTTCTCGTCAGTGAAGCGCACCGCCAGTTCGCGGGGGCTCAGTTCGCTGTAATCCAGTGCCATTTCGATGATCTGCTGCTGGATGTCATCGCCGATCCGATTCCACACCCGGCTTGGCGCAGGTGGCCGATCCTCCAGCGCCTCAGGTCCGCCCTCATGGTAGCGATCATACCAACGGTAGAAGGTCCGGCGGGCCACGCCGAGCTGGTCCAGCGTGCGCTTGGCGGGCAGGTGCGACTGCTCGACGATCCTGATGATCTCGAGCTTTTCGGATGCGGGATACCTCATTCGTCGCCCTCCCCATCCGCGATCATGCTTTTTTTGAGCAGGCGGTTTTCGAGCGTCAGGTCAGCGACGCATTCCTTCAGAGCGCGGGCCTCACGGCGCAGATCCTGGACCTCGCCGGTGGTTGCGGCACGGCCGGTGTCACCGGCCAGGCGGCGCTTGCCAGCTTCCATGAACTCTTTCGACCACACGTAATACAGGCTTTGCGCGATGCCTTCCTTGCGGCACAGCTCGGCAATGCTGTCCTCGCCGCGCAGACCGTCGAGCACGATGCGGATCTTGTCCTCGGCCGAGAAATGGCGGCGGGTGGCACGCCGGATATCCTTCACCACCCGCTCAGCAGGGGCCTTCGTCGGCGATTTTTTCAAGGAGGATTGGGGCTTCATCTTCGTTCCTTCGTCACTACGACGAAGCCCCAATCCTCCTTAATTCACAACCTCAAATCTGTGCCATAGGTGCTGACGGGGGACAGCCGGACGATTTTGCACTCTGCAGTCGT
>Ga0209480_10002257_pt1 | contig 13367 bp, 12 predicted proteins | sample JI61114C2DNA_FD_187501 | JGI IMG/M metagenome (GOLD analysis project Ga0209480, IMG submission 187501) | Wastewater effluent complex algal communities from Wisconsin, to seasonally profile nutrient transformation and Carbon sequestration -... | ecosystem: Engineered > WWTP > Effluent > Algae...
GATGAGAATTTTTGAATTTTTCAAACAGCAAATAATTATCGCGCACATTTCCGGCGTTCCGGTGCGGATCGATTTGCGTTGGATCTTTGTTTTTTTGCTGATGATCTGGCTGACAGCCGTTCGTTTGCAGCCGATGACGGAAAATTATCCGACAAGTATTATTTTCGGCATTATAACTACATTTGCGCTTTTCGGTTCGATTCTTTTTCACGAAATTGCCCACGGTTACGCAGCGCGACGCGAAAATATCGGAGTTGTTGAGATCGTTCTGCATCCGTTCGGCGGTTTAACTCGTCTGCAACGCGAACCGGACACTCCGCGAGCCGAATTTCGCATCGCATTTGCCGGACCTTTGGCGAGTTTTGTGTTGGCTTTTTTATTTCTCGGCTTGATGCTGATCTTCAAATCGCCCGACACGAACATTCTTGCGGAGGTTTTTTTATATCTCTGTCTGCTCAATTTTCTGCTGGCAATTTTCAATCTTTTTCCCGGTTATCCGCTCGACGGCGGCAGAGTTTTGCGGTCTTTTTTGTGGAAACGCGGAAAAAATTTGAATGAAGCGACAATTTTAACCGGACGTTTCGGACAATTTATCGGCATTGCAATGATCGCGTTCGGCGTTTTTTTAGTTCTCGTTAATCGAGATTTATTTAACGGTTTTTGGACAGGAATTATCGGCTTTTTTCTTTACGATTCGGCAAAATCGATCATTTCGGAAGTCAATGATCTTGAGAAAATAACGGTCGAAGAAGCGATGATGCTGCCGACTGCGATCGAACCCGATTCGGACGTAATGAAATTTGTCGATCATATTTTGCCGTTTCATCGGCAGACGGCTTTTCCGGTTGCCAAAAAACGCGAGCTTTACGGAATTTTACTGCTCGAAGATCTGAAAAAAATTCCGCGTGACGAATGGCGCGGCACGAAAATCCAAGACGTTATGCGTCCGATCACGCCCGATTATTTCGTCGAATCGGACATTTTACTGACCGAAGCCAAAGAACTTATGCGCGTCAACGGCATCGGCGCGGTCGGCGTGATCGACGCAAAAGGGAACTTGGTCGGATTTCTCCAACGCGGCAGAATCCGCAAGCGAAATTAAATGTTTTTTAGAAAAATGCGACAAATTAGGCGAAAAACTGATAAGATAATGTGAAAAAGCGGGCAAATTAAAGTTTTGAAATCGTTCAAACTTCGTAACTTTCCGCTTCTTTGAGAATGCAGATTGGTGATTACATTCCGAGCATAAATACAGCGCGAAATCTTTTGGACATCGCGTTGGTTTTTGTGATTGTTTATGTTGTTTTGCGGCTTTTGCGCGGAACGCGGGCAGTTCCGACGGTTGTCGGATTGGTGATTTTAGCGTTGTTTTATTGGTTGGCGGTCGTTCAAGATTTGGCGACTCTGCAATTTGTTTTGCAATGGGCGGTTTTCGTCTATCCGTTTTTGGTGATCGTGCTTTTCCAATCCGAAATTCGCCAAGCCTTGATCTATTTTGCAAATCAACTGCGTTTGCCCGTGCTTCGCCGCCAACGCGGACAACTCGGCGGAACGATTTACGACGAAATTATTTTAGCGGCAACGACGCTTTCATCGGAAAAAGTCGGTGCGCTGATCGTGATGGAACGCAACGTCGGACTGCGAAATCTGATCGATGCAGGTGTGCAGATCGACGGAAAAATCAGTTACGATTTGCTGGTTACGATGTTTAATCCGTCAACGCCTTTGCACGACGGCGCGGTGATTATCCAAAACGAACGCATTGCCGCCGCGTCTGTTTTTTTGCCTTTGACAAAAAATCCGAGCATTTCCCGCGAACTCGGCACACGCCATCGCGCCGCGATCGGCGTAACGGAAGGTTCGGACGCAATTTCGATTATCGTTTCGGAAGAAACAGGTTTGATCTCGTTTGCCGAAAACGGCACGTTGACGCGAAATCTCGATACCAACGAACTTCGCACGATTATTTTAAGAGCAATGGATTTGCCGGTTATCGAGAAAAGACGCGAACCGACAAAAACGATGAAGGAAGTCGAAACGGAGATAACGATCGGATAATTTCAAAATGTCGATTTTACGCAAAATTTTTCTTGATGATTGGCTGACGAAACTTTTCGCGCTCGGCATTACGCTTGCGCTCTGGTTCGGCGTTACCGGATTGCGTGAGCCTTTTACGACGCGATTTACCAATATTTCTTTGCAAATGCGTCTTTCCAATGATTTTGAAATAACCAATTCGATCGATACCGAAGTGGCAATTGTTATTACCGGAGACAAAGGAAAAATTGAAGAATTAAAATCGGGAAATTTGGTTGCTTCGGTTGATTTGACGGAAGCCAAAGCTGGTGAACAAATCGTTCAACTAACGCCGGATTCGATAAATGTTTCGCTTCCGACCGGCGTTAAGGTTATCGAAGTTCAGCCGAATAAAATTGTCGTCAAGATCGAAGCTATCGAAGAACGCGACGTTGCTGTTCGTGCTGAAACCGAAGGCGATTTGGCGGAAAATTTCGAGATTTACAGTATGACGGTTTTGCCGCAAAAAGTGCGTGTTCGTGCGCCTTCGAGTTTTATCAGATCGCTTCAGTTTGTTTCGACGGAAAAGATAGATATTTCAAATCGGCAAACTGATTTTACGGCTAAACAAGTCAAATTAAATATCGCTAATCCGAAAGCGACGACTTCCGAAGCGATTGTTGATGTTTTATTCCGAATCGGTGAAAAACGCATTGAGCAATCTTTTTCCGTTCCTTTTCAAATTGACGGTGAAACCAAAAAAACAAATGTTACTCTTTACGGTGCGCGTTCGGTTTTGGAAAGATTAAATGCAGAAAATTTGCAGATCGAAGCCGTAAAAAACGACGCGGGCGAATATGATTTAAGACTAATTTTGCCCGATGAAGTGAAAGACAAAATCGAAATAAAACAACCGCCGACTTTTAAAACGAAATGACTGGAGCGCAAGCATCCTTGCTTGCGAGTTTGAACTGAAAGATAAACCAAAACTCCCGAATCAACTAAGACTTTCCGGTAAATCAAATTTTCGCGCCTTTTCTCGCAAAGCCTCGAAGCGCGTGCAAGCGAGACGCTTGCGCTCCAAACTACAATCTCGGAAGTGTAAAACTAAACTTCGAGCCTTCGCCCGGTTCTGATTCGACAACGACTTCGCCGCCGTGTTGTTCGACAACTTCTTTTACCAACGAAAGTCCTAAACCTGTCGATTCTTCTTCTTTATCTTGACCTTCGCGGGCGACGCGGTAAAATTTTTGCCAAATCTTGTCGTGTTCGCTCGAAGGTATTCCGTAACCTTTGTCTTCAACGACCACGCGCAGAAAATCGGCTTCTAAAATTGTCGAAATAATCACGGAAGTTCTTTCGGGTGAATATTTAATCGCGTTATCGATCAAGTTTGAAACAGCGCGTGAGATCAAACCTCGGTCAGCGGCAACCGGCGGCAGATGCGAATTCGATTGTTCGATAAGCCGAATTTTTTTCTTTTTCGCCGATTCTTGCAAATCGTCCATAACTTCGTGAACGATTGAATCGAGTTTGATCGGCGATTTCGTCATGTCTTGCTTATCCGCTTGTTCCAAATTAGACACGGAAAGAAATGTCGAAAGCATTTTTGAAAGCCTTTGCGATTCGTTGGCGATTATTTCGAGAAACTCTCTGGATTCTTCGGGAATGCTCTCATCCATCAACAAAAGTTGGGCAAATCCACTAATGCTCGTAACCGGCGTGCGAAGTTCGTGCGACATCAAACTTGCCATATCCGAACGCAATTTTTCGTTTTCCTTGACGGCTGAAATATCGGTCAGAGTAATTAAAAAACACGCCGGTTTCAGCGGCACGTTCGATTCGTGAATCGAAACATTGTCCGAACTGACTTTAACAAGCGAGATTTGCAAAGCGAGCGTTTTATTATTTTCCGTAAAATACAATTCATTATGATACGGTTCACCTGTTTGCAAAACGCGGCGAATGGCAAGTTGCGGTTCGCTGAATGCTTCGGTTTTGAATTTCTGTAACAGCGCAAAAAGGTCTAATTCGTTGATCTGAAACGAATTAAAATTTGCCATGTGACGCATTTGCCGATTGAGATAAGCCAGCGTTCCGTCCAAATAAGCGATTGCGTGCGCTTCCTTCAAATACGAACTCGCCACCGCACTGAACGATTGTTCGCGCATCAGACTTTTTATCAAACTTGTCGAACCGATGCGATTTTCCGCCGAATTAGTTGAGAGAAAACTCCACCAAAATTTATTCGGTAAATCTTTGCTACGCAATTCTTTACGTTGGAAATTTCGCGCCAATTGTCCGCAGAAAGATTCCAAAACATATTGGTCGGCAACTTCAAAGTTACGATGAATTTTGACGAATAAAACGCCGACAGTTACGCCGTCATAAACGAGCGGAAGCGCGATTCGCGCAGATTTTTCCGCATTTTCGTCCGCTTCTAAAATTGTAAAACCTGATTGTAAAGCGCGTTCGCAAAACAAAACGCTGTCGCGCCAAGCCGCTTGACGCGACATCAGATTTTGCTCAGAACCGTCGTGTCGCGCTCGACCGACAGGCGTTAGAATATCGCTGGAATCGAGACGAAAAACAATTGCTTCAGACAGCGGAAAAATCGTTTCGAGCAATTTTAATCCGCTTTCTATTCGCAGATCGGCAGATTTTCCTTCAAGAAGATGACCTTCCGAAGCAAGTTCGACGAGTTTTTCAGTCAATTCGGAATCGATCAGCCAAAGTTTTTTGAAATGAACGGCGAGAATCGAAAGCAAGATCACAAAAGTCGTGCGTAAAAAATACAGATTGAGTGAATAATATTTTGCTGCGATTAAACAAACAATACCCCAAACTGCAATAAACGGCAAAGCATACGTTATCGCTTGTTTGAAATTGAATTTTTCCGCCAAATATCCCGCAATTATGGTAACTAAAAGCAATAGTAAAAAACTGTTTTCATCTATGGCTAAACGCTCGAACGGCATAAAATTGTTGAGATACATTGCAATGCTGAAAACAATTTCCCACGTCAAGAGGAAAACAATGGCAATCATCAGCGACAAACCAAGAGACGCTAAAACTGCTTTGCTTTTAATAGTTTGCATAAAATTTAGAGAAGTTTTTATTTCGAGCTTTTTTAAGAGAAAATGTTGGGATGTGAAAGTTTTACATCAAACAAAAATGTTTGACACATAAATTATGCACTAAATCGATACTCTTTTTCAAGGTTTATTTAACGGCGAAAACGCATGTGCGAAAAAACGCGCGAAATTGTAAGAAATTACACGTTTTTTGATTTAAACTAAACAAGTGAACCGATCTATTTTTGATGAAAGGTTGCAAGTTTTTCGATTGCTTCGTAATCTCAAATTTATGCTATATCAATCAATTTCGCCGAAACAACTTGCCGAGCGTTTGAACGCGGGCGAAAAATTGCGTTTTATCGACGTGCGCGAACCGCAGGAATTTGAAATTGCGCGGCTCGAAAATGCCGAATTATTGCCGTTAAGCCGTTTTAATGAATGGATTGACACTTTGGACGCGGCGGAAGAAATCGTCGTTATGTGTCATCACGGCATTCGGAGCGCAAATGTCTGTATGTTTTTGGTAAGAAACGGCTTTGAGAAAGTTTTTAATCTCGACGGCGGAATTGATCTATGGTCGTTCGAAGTTGATGAAAACATTCCGCGTTATTAAAACGAAAAAGTGAAAAAATTACATACATTTGCTCAAACTGCTTTTTCACTTTTTCACCTTTCCAATTTTTCACTATAATAGAAACTAATTTTATGCGATTTCTTACAATTTTCAGACTTCTTTTAACTGCGCTTTGGATCGGCAGTGCGTGTTTTTTTATCGGCGCGGCACAATCGGCGTTCGGCGTTTTGCGTGCGCGTGAAGTTGTTAATGCAAACGAACTTGCCGGCGCGATCGTCAGTCAAAATCTGACAATTGTTAATCTTAGCGGTTTAATTATCGGCGCGATTTTGATTTTAACTTCGTTTGCCGGAGCAAAATCTTTAAGCCGCATCGGAATTTGGACGGAAAGATTTCTACTTATTTTGATGACGGCGGCGTGTGCGGTCGGACAATTCGTGATTATAACGTGGATGAATGTGATTCGTTCGCAATTCGGAAAACCGCTTGCCGAAGTCGCGGCAGACGATCCGCTTTTGCTTCAATTTAATCAGCTTCATTTATATTCACAATGGGTTTTGCTTGCCGGAATGATCGCTGCTTTGTTGGCGTTTTTTGTGATTTCGCTAAAATCTGATACAAATGTAACTGTCGAAAAGAAAGATTTATAGTTGGATAGTGGTTTTTGGTTTTCGGTCTTTGGATTTTGAAAACCAAGACCAAAGACCAAAGACCAAAGACCAAAGACCAATTTATGCTAAATACGATTAGAGAAAATATCGAACGACGTTTAGGAATCGAACGCGCCGCAAAGCCGAGCAAAAAAGGCGAAATTATCGAAGGAATTACCGAATTTTCGGGACGTTTCAAAAGCTGGCGCGGTAACGAAAAATTAAATAATTATCCTTTTGTTACAAATACTTACGCACCGTTCACACCGATGCGTCGTGCACTTCCGATGCTTAATCTGGCTTTGATTTCGTCTGCCGGAGCATATATTGACGGCACGGATTCGTTCGATCTGGAATCGCGCGACGGCGATATGAATTTTCGTGAAATTCCGGTCGAAGTCGAAGCCGAAGATATGTTTTATGCCGCAAAAGGTTACGATGCGGAATCGGTCAACGCGGACAGAAATTGTTTGATTCCGGTTGAAAGACTGCTCGAATACGAAGCGAACGGCGTGATCGGTCGGTTGAATAACGTTTGGTGGAGCTTGTCTAGTTATATTCCGAACGCGGCTTTGGTTGCTAACGAACTCGCGCCGCGAATCGCCGACAGACTCGTAAATTACGAAGTCCAAGCCGCTTTGCTCGTTCCGGCATCGCGACTTTGTCATCAAACTTTGGGAATTGTCGCACGCGAAATCGAACGGCGCGGAATTCCGACAATGTTGATCTCAGTTGACCGCCCGATAACCGAAAAAGTTCGCCCGCCGCGCACCGCTTATTACACCGGAAACATCGGCGAAACCGTCGGCAAACCGAATTGGAAAGAATATCAACTCCGTGTTTTGGACGAATCTCTGCGCTGGATCGAAACGCTCGATCAACCGACTTCGCGCAAATTAGCCGTAGCTTTAGAAACCGAAACCGAAGAATCACGCGGCGAAAGATAGTTAGAGTTACGCCTTCAGGCGTGAAGTTATTTGCTGAAAAGACAAATTGATTTTACAACAACAACTTCACGCCTGAAGGCGTAACTCTAAACAGACATTTGCCAATTTTTCACACCGTCAAGCGGATAGATCAGCATTAAAATATTCAATAATAATCCGTCTCGAATCCATAAAAGCAAAATAATTTCCGTCAAAAGAAAAAATATTAACGATTTCCACCAACCGATTTTGTGTGCGATCAAAAAACCGATCGTGCAAGCAACGATGTCTCCAACCGAATTTAATATCGAATCGCCGAAATAGTCGAGCGAAGCCGTATTTTCGCGGTATTTTTCGATAATAAAATTTGAGTTTTCAAAAACTTCCCAAACTGCTTCCGCCAAAATTGCGATAAATAACTGCCAAGCCGTCGAAAAACGCGCAAAAATCAAACTTGCCAACCAAAAAAACATTACGCCGTGCAGAACGTGCGTAAAAGTGTATGGATCGAAAAAATGCTGCGAAGTATGACTGCTGTTCCACGCTTCGTTGACGTAAATTCTGTAATCACCTAATTTACACCACCAAAGTCTGCCTTGCGCGTAAAGTGCAAGAACCATTAGAACGGTTGCGCCGAAACTTAAAATAATCGGTATCGGAGAAAAATCTTTTTTTGATGTTTCTGTCATTTCAAAAAGAATTGTCATCGGATTTGAGAAAAAATACAAGTTTTCTGCTAAATTCTTTTTCAATGAACCGTGCGGAAATGCTCGATCGCGTTCGAGAGAGTGAAAAAGTTTGGGATTTTGTAATTATCGGCGGCGGCGCAACCGGAATCGGATGCGCCGTTGATGCCGCTTCGCGCGGTTTTTCCGTTTTGCTTTTGGAACAAAAAGATTTCGGCATCGGAACTTCGAGCCGTTCGACAAAGCTCGTTCACGGCGGAGTTCGCTATCTCGCGCAAGGTAATCTTTCGCTTGTTCGTGAAGCGTTGAAAGAACGCGGAATGTTACTGAAAAACGCGCCGCATCTCGTTCATAAACAATCGTTTATCGTTCCGGTTTACAGTTTTTTCGATAAAATTTTCTACGGTGCGGGACTTAAAATTTACAATATTCTTTCGGGCAAATACGGCTTCGGGAAATCTGAAATTTTATCTAAAAAAGAGACGATTTCGCGTCTTCCGAATGTTAAAACCGACAAGTTGAAAGGTAGCATAATTTATTTTGACGGACAATTTGACGATGCGCGGCTTTTGATAGATTTGACAAAAACGGCAGTTGAAAACGGCGCGGCAATTTTAAATTACGCAGAGGTTTTCGGCTTCAAAAAAACAAACAACCGAGTTGACGGCGTTGAGTTTAGAGATTTGGAGTCAGGAGAAAATTTCATCGTTAAAGCCAAATCCGTGATAAACGCAACCGGCGCATTTTGTGATTCGGTTCGCAATCTATCCGATGAAAACGCACAAAAGATCATTGCGCCGAGTCAGGGAATTCATCTCGTTTTCGATAAGAAATTTCTGCCTTCTGCGAACGCGCTGATGATTCCGAAAACGTCCGACGGGCGCGTGCTTTTTGTAATTCCGTGGCACGAACACGCGGTTTTCGGAACGACTGACACGCCGATAAAAACGGCAGAACTTGAGCCGAAGGCATTGCAGGAAGAAATCGAATTTATTCTCGAAACTGCGAAAAGTTATTTGGAAAATCCGCCCGAAAAAAAAGATGTTTTAAGTGTTTTCGTCGGCATTCGTCCGCTCGTAAAGTCTGCAAACACAAAGAATACGTCAAAACTTTCGCGCGATCATACGATTGAAATCGACGAATCAAATCTGCTCACGATCACCGGCGGAAAATGGACGACTTATCGACGGATGGCGGAAGATGCAGTGAATCAAGCGGTAAAATTGAACGGTTTGGCAGAACGAAAATGTGTTACGGAAAATCTGAAAATTTCCGAAACGGCGGAAACTTTTTCTTCATCCGCGAAACTGCACGAAGATCTGCCGTATCACGAATCGCAAATCATTTTTGCCGTGCGAAACGAAATGGCGCGTTCGGTTGAAGACGTTTTGGCGCGGCGCACTCGCGCATTGTTTTTGAATGCAAAAGCCGCGATCGAAATCGCGCCGCGTGTTGCCGAAATTATGGCGAAAGAATTGGGCGAAGATGAAAATTGGATTGCCGAACAAATCGAGAATTTTAATCGCACGGCGAAAAATTATCTTGTTGAGTAAGTTGTTTTTACTGTCGCAAACTGCAAAAATAACCGTTTATGCCGCATCGTCTTTTACAAATACTGCTACACGTCGGATTTTTCGTTTCGGGAATTACGACCGTTATTATCGGACAATTTTTGCCGATTTTGGCAACGAAATTTTCGCTCGACGACGCGCAAACAGGTCTGTTTTTTTTCGCGCAATTTTCAGGCTCACTTATTGGAACTTTACTGACGAATTGGTTTGGCAAACGTCGGAAATTTGTGGCGGCTTCGGTATTTGGGTGTTTGGCAATGGCAATTGGATTGTCGTTTTTGAACTTTAATTCGCTTTCGATCGTCTTGCTCGGATTTTTGATAAACGGCGTTGGAATCGGCTTAACTTTGCCGGCGATAAATATGCTGATTCTCGAATTAAATCCGACGCGCACGACTTCTGCGCTCAGCATTTTGAATTTTTTCTGGGGTGTCGGCGCGATCGTCTGTGCGCCGTTTGTCGGGCTTTTTGCGAATGAAACCGACATTTTCAAGCCGACAATAATTTTGTTCGTTGCGCTTATCGCAATCGGCGCGGCAATAGCTTTTCAGCCGAAAGATTTTGAGAAAACATCACATTCCGATGAAGAAAATAAAGAATCAAAAACGCCGATTTGGTCGAATCCGATTGCTTGGGCGATCGCGTTTTTTAATTTTGTTCACGTCGGATTTGAAAGCGGAATGGGCGGTTGGCTTTTGTTTTACACCGTCAGACTCGCGGGCAAAGATGCGGAAAATTTGTTTTTGCCGATTACTTTATACTTCGTATTTTTCGTGGTCGGTCGCGGAGTTGCGCCGATCTTCTTTAGGTTTGTGAATGAAAATCAGATGCTTATATTAAATTTGCTGACGATTTTAGGCGGAATGGGCGTTTTGCTTTTCGCCAAGGATATTTTAGTGTTGAGCGTCGGCGCGTCGATCGCAGGTTTCGGAACTTCGTCTATTTTTCCGACGAATGTTTCGCGTTTTACCAAAACTTTCGGCGCATCTGCTTCGCGTCGCGCTACGCCGCTTTTCATCTGCGGAACGCTCGGCGCGGCTTCAACGACTTGGGGAATCGGATTTTTGTCGAATCAATTCAGTGATTTACGAATCGGAATGTTCACGCTTTTGGCGAGTGTTTTGGTTTTGATTGTTCTGCAAATTGTCCTGAGTCTAAGGTCAGAACCGTCTGCGGTAGCGGACGGGATTTCTGTTAAGTAATCAAGCGAGTTATTAAAAACAACCCGCCCGCTACCGCAGACGGTTCTGACTTCTTTTTCTAAAGATTCAAATTTTTCAAATATTCACGAAATTCTGTGCCTAGATCTTGGCGTTTCAGAGCAAATTCGACGGTTGCGATCAAGAAACCAAGTTTATCGCCTGCGTCGTGGCGTGTGCCTTCGAGTTTGACGGCGTAGAATGGTTTTCCTTCCTTCAGCATCAAACGCATTGCGTCCGTGATCTGAATTTCGCCGCCTGCGCCTTTTTCTGTGCGATCGATGGCATCGAAAATGTCGGGCGTTAAAATATATCTGCCGATAATCGCCAAATCCGAAGGCGCGTCGGCGAATTTTGGTTTTTCGACCATATCGTTGATCTTGAAAATATTTGGTTCGACTTCTTCGGCATCGATCACGCCGAAACGCGAAATCGCTTCGCCGGCGACCTGCATCGTCGCAATCACGGGCGCGTTATATTTTTCAAAAACTTCGATCATCTGTTTGAGCGCAGGTTTTTCCGCGTCAACCACGTCATCAGCCAAAAGCACGGCAAACGCTTCATTTTCGGCGAAATCTTTTGCTTGATAGATTGCGTGTCCAAGTCCGAGAGCCTGTTTTTGCCGCGTGTATAAAATGCGGCAAATTTCGGAAATTGACCGAACTTGTTCGAAAAATTCGGTTTTTCCTTTTTCTTGTAAGATACTTTCGAGTTCGTAAGAAATATCAAAATGATTTTCGATCGAACTTTTTTCGCGTCCTGTAACAATTAAAATTGACTCAATGCCGGACGCGACGGCTTCTTCGACCGAATATTGAATCAGAGGTTTATCAACAAGCGGCAACATCTCCTTCGGTGAGGCTTTTGTTGCAGGTAAAAATCGAGTTCCAAGCCCGGCGGCTGGAAAAACTGCTTTGCGAATTTTTTGTTTCATAAGAAATATTGTTAAATTATGATTTTGTCATTCGTCAAAAAATATTTATGACAAACTAAAAATTGTAGGTGAAAAATGACTGAGAAACAAATCTTTAAGGTTTTGCTCGAAAAGCACGAAGGAATGGATGCGACGGGAATTACGATTCCGTTTGATGTCGAAAAAGTTTTCGGCGCAAAGCGCGTTCCTGTTAAAGTTTGGATAAACGGCGCGGAATATCGCAGCACGATTATGCGAATGGGCGGAAAATATATGATGGCAGTGCCGAAAGTTTTTCGTAATGCCGCAGGCGTAAAAGCCGATGAAATGATCGAAGTGACGATGGAAAAAGATTTGGAAAAGCGCACCGTTGAAATTCCTGCAGATTTCGCCGAAGCCTTGCAAAAAGAGAATTTAACGGAAGTTTTTCGGCAGATGAGCTTTACGCATCAGAAAGAATATGTCAACTCGATTAACGACGCGAAAAAAGAAGAAACGCGCTTGAGAAGAATTGGAAAAAATATTGAAATGATTGCTAAAAAGAGGAAATAAAATGAAAATTATTTTGTTTTTAACGCTGGCTTTTTGTTTTGTCGCTTGCACTTCGAGTGATAATTCGATGCCGAATAATCAAAAAACGACGGCTAATCAAAACGGTTCAAACGTTAATAAAACTACGCCGAACACTAACTCGCCGTCGAATATTCCGGTAAATAATTCGGTTAATAATTCGGTTAAAAATGTTGCGAATTCAAACATGAAGGAAACAGGTTTGAATGAAAAAATCACGCTCAAAGGCGGCGAATCGGCGAAGATAAAGGGAACCGAATTAATTATAAAAGCCGCAACTGTCGGCACTGCATCGATTCCGTATAAAGAACAAACGGCAAATCCTGTAACGATTCCGTTTTGCCGCGTCGAAGCCACGCTCAAGGATAAAACAGACGGACGGCAATTATATTACAATCAAACCGGCAGAAATGAATTCGTTTTTGAAGGTTTTAAGATCAAACTCGAAAACGCTACACCGACCGGAGCGGTTGATTGCACTTTTCTAGTTACGAAAAATTAAAATATTTTATGTTAGATTTAAATTACGTCAGAGAAAATTTAGAAGAAGTAAAAAAAGCATTCGAAAATCGGCATTTTTCGACCGATTTGCTGGATAAATTTGTTGCACTCGATGCCGAACGCCGTGAAGTGATTGGTGAAGCCGACAAAATAAACGCGCAAAGAAATGTTGCCAGTAAAGAGATCGGCGCGTTGATGCAGACCGGAAAACGCGAAGAAGCCGAAGCGAAAAAAGCAGAAGTTGCGGGTTTGAAGGATGTTCAGACCGAATTAGAAAAACGGCGCGACGAGGCAATTGAAGCAATGCGCGATTTATTGTCGCATCTGCCGAATATTCCGGCGGAAGATGTTCCGATCGGCGCAGACGAAAGCGCAAATGTCGAAGTCAGAAAATGGGGCGAGCCGAAAGAATTTGATTTCGAGCCGAAAGACCACGTTGATCTGGGCGAATCTTTGGGCATTTTAGATTTGGAACGCGCGACGAAAATCGCCGGTTCACGGTTTGCGATTCTCAACGGCGCGGGCGCGAGATTGGAACGCGCTTTGGTCAATTTTATGCTCGATGTTCACACGACCGAACACGGCTACACCGAAACTCTGCCGCCGTTTTTGGTCAATCGCAAAGCACTTTTCGGAACGAATCAATTGCCGAAATTTGAAGAAGATCTGTTTCATATCAAGGAC
>Ga0209480_10002258_pt1 | contig 13363 bp, 10 predicted proteins | sample JI61114C2DNA_FD_187501 | JGI IMG/M metagenome (GOLD analysis project Ga0209480, IMG submission 187501) | Wastewater effluent complex algal communities from Wisconsin, to seasonally profile nutrient transformation and Carbon sequestration -... | ecosystem: Engineered > WWTP > Effluent > Algae...
CCATTCCCGGAGTAAAACGCAGGTTGGCATTATCTCCTAGCCTGTAATCAGATACAAATCCCAACCCAAAACCGGGAGTAACAGGAGATGAAAGGCTTCTCATTTCACTGTTTATCATTGGAAGTCTGGTATAAGGATCTATAAATGGCCCCTTCCATTGCGAAGTCTTTAAAATTTTTAACTCTGAAGCAACATACTGAAAGGTAAAACCAAAATGCAATTGTTCACCGTCAACGCCACCTCCCCAGCTCTCCTGTGCAGATAATCTGTTTATTGAAAAAATAATAAAAATACACAGAAGGAGGGTTTTCTTCATTTGATACCGGTGTAAATGGAACAAATCCCAAACGTAAGCGGACGGTATTTCGTATTTTTAAATCCAACTTTTTGCATCAGTGCATCAAAATTCGCACCATCAGGGAATGAAGCTACTGATTCGGGAAGGTAAGTGTATGCGCTACTATCTTTTGAAAAAATCCGCCCAATGCTTGGCGTGATGTATTTGAAATAGAAATTATATCCTTGTTTAACCGGAAATACCTTTGGTTTAGAAAACTCCAGAATTACAGCTTTCCCCCCGGGCTTTAAAACCCGATGCATATCAATAAGTCCCTTTTCAAGATCTTCAAAATTGCGGACACCGAATGCCACAGTTACCGCATCAAAAGAGTCATCTTCAAACAATAATTTTTCAGAATCACCCAAACGGACCTCAAAAACATCCTGCATATTCCGCTTCACTATTTTCTGGTCTGCGATTCCAAGCATACCTGAGGAGATATCCACCCCAACTACTTTTCGGGGTTTAAGTATTTTTATCGCCTCAAATGCAAAATCACCGGTGCCGGTTGCAACATCCAGGATGTAGGAAGGCTTATCATTAAGTAACTCCTTAATCGCTTTTTTTCTCCAGATCCTGTCAATACCCATTGAGAGAAAATGGTTCAAAAAATCATAAGTACCTGATATATTATTGAACATACTTGCTACCTGTTCCTTTTTGGTAGCATCTGAATCCTGGTAAGGCCTAACTGTTTTTGACATACAACGCAAAGATAATGGAATTAAGGAAGTGACGACTGCCAACATTAGTCCTTACACCACAATTTATCAAAACCAGCGAAAAAATGACGCTCTGAAGATTGAATTAAAACCAGAGGTTTTAAACATTGCATGCAATGTCCTACCTTTGCGGGATGATCATTAAAAGCGCAGAATTTCAATGCAGTAATACCAGAACTGATAAATTGCCGGCTCCTGAATTACCTGAATATGCCTTTATTGGTCGTTCAAACGTGGGTAAATCTTCGCTGATCAATATGCTTGTACAGCGAAAAGGGCTTGCAAAAACCTCACAAACCCCGGGCAAAACCCAGTTAATTAACCATTTCCTGATCAATGAAAACTGGCAGTTGGTCGACCTTCCGGGATATGGATATGCAAGAACTTCTAAAAGTAACCGGGGAGAATGGTCGAAATTCATCAGCTACTATCTGAGGAACCGCGAAAATCTGCAATGTGTGTTTGTCCTGATTGACAGCCGATTAGATCCGCAGAAGATTGATATCGAATTTTGTACCTGGCTGGGTGAAAATGGTCTGCCTTTCCAGCTAATTTTTACAAAAGCTGATAAGCAATCGAGTGTAAAGACCGATCAAAGTATCGCAAAATTCAGAAAAGCCCTACTAGAGATCTTTGAAGAGGTACCACAACATTACATTACATCATCAGAAACACAGGATGGCCGCGATGAACTGCTGAATTTCATAAATGACCTGAATAAGAAATTTACCCGGTAATCTCCGTTAAGAGTAATAAAAAAGAAATTCTATTTTAAGAATAAGGTATAAAAAACAAATAACCGAATGAACAAATACTTTTCACTTGTATTATTTGCCCATACTGTTTTTGCGATGCCTTTTGCTATAATCGGCTTTTTTCTTGCTGTAACCACTACAACGCATGAATTTAACTGGTTGAAATTATTTCTGATGCTGCTCTGTATGATTTTTGCCCGTAATGCAGCAATGGCATTCAACCGCTATTTAGACCGGGATATTGATGCTCAAAATCCAAGAACTGCTGTCAGGGATATTCCTTCAGGGCGCATCAGCTCCAATGAAGCCTTAGTCTTTACAATAGCTAACAGCGTTTTTTTTGTCATAACTACCCTTCTGATTAATAAGCTTTGTTTTTACCTTTCTCCTGTTGCTCTTGGGGTAGTTTTAGGCTATAGCTATACCAAAAGATTTACTCCTCTCTGCCATCTCATTTTAGGTCTTGGACTTGCACTTGCACCAATCGGTGCCTATCTGGTAGTTACCGGTGAGTTTGCTTTGCTTCCAATTTACTTCTCGCTCGCTGTTTTATGCTGGGTAAGTGGCTTTGATATAATCTATGCTCTTCAGGACGAAGAATTTGACAGACAAAATAACCTGAATTCTATTCCGGCCTGGTTAGGAAAGAAGAATGCCTTAACTGTATCGTCGTTTCTACATTTTCTGGCAGTTGTATTTGTGGCTCTGCCCTATTTCTTTTCAGACCTCTCCTGGTTTTACCTCGCCGGTGTCATTTTCTTTATCCTGCTACTAATCTACCAGCATCAGCTTGTAAAACCAGATGATCTGTCGAAAGTTGACCGTGCTTTTTTCACTACAAATGGAATTGCCTCGGTAGTCTTTGCAGTATTTTTTCTACTGGATGCCTATTTAAGAAATCAATTATAAATTTTGACATGAAACCTGCCCGTTCAATCAATTAAAAAGGACAGATTTCATTTCCGTTAAAAACAATGATTACAAATGAAAGATCTTAAAATCTCCAAAAAAACAAGAACCTATATCCCTGCAGAACTAACTATAAAATGGGAAAATCTTGAGCCGATATTTAATGAGTTGATTAACAGATCCTTAAATTCGGTTAAAGACCTGGAGCAATGGCTCCGGGACAGGAGTGAAATTGAAGCTGCCCTGGAAGAAGACTTTGCCTGGAGATATATCCGAATGACCTGTGATACAACTGATGAAAAATTATTGAATGACTTTCAATTTTTCGCAACTGAAATCGAACCGAAAATTGCACCTCTAAATAACGAACTAAATAAAAAATTTATTCAGAGTCCTTTCACTGAACAACTAGATCAGGCCAAATACTATGTTTACGTTCGCGGAATAAAAAAGGCACTCGAACTTTTTCGGGAAGAAAATATTCCTCTATTGACCCAAATACAGGTCGAGCAACAAAAATATCAGGGAATTACCGGATCAATGTCGGTTAAACTTGGCGATCAGGAATATACACTTGAACAGGCCGCAGTATTTCTGAAAGATACCGACCGTAAAATCAGACAAGAGGCCTGGGAAGCCATTACTGCCCGAAGACTTGAAGACAAGGAAAAGCTGGATGAATTATTCAATTCATTACTAAAACTTCGTCACCAGGTTGCTTTAAATGCAGGCTTTGAAAACTTCAGGGACTATATGTTTCAGGCATTGGGTCGTTTTGACTATACCCCCGGCGACTGTTATGACTTCCATAAGGCCATTCAGGAAGAAATCGTTCCTCTTTTAAAGCTGCAGTCTGAAAAGCGTCTCAATGCGCTGGCGTTAAATGAATTGAAGCCATGGGATATGGATGTTGATATTTCGGGGAAGCCGGCATTAAAACCATTCAGCAATGGTGAGGAATTGATTGAAAAGTCCATTAAATGTTTCTATGGACTAAGTCCTTACATTGGTGAAAGGCTCGAAATAATGAAAGCAAATGGTTTCTTCGACGTGGATAGCCGGAAAGGCAAAGCACCTGGTGGTTACAATTATCCACTTGCAGAAAGTGGAGCTCCATTTATTTTCATGAACTCTGCCGGAACATTCCGCGACCTGACCACCATGGTTCATGAAGGCGGACATGCAGTACATACTTTTATCTCTGCAGGACTTGAACTAAATGATTTTAAGCATCTTCCATCAGAGGTTGCCGAGCTTGCTTCCATGAGTATGGAACTAATTTCCATGGATCATTGGGATAAATTCTTCGACAATTCTGAAGATTTAATTCGCGCAAAGAAAGACCAGCTGAAAGACGTTCTAAAAACGCTCCCATGGGTGGCTGTCGTAGATCAGTTCCAGCATTGGATTTATACCAATCCTGATCATACCAGTGAAGAGCGTGCCGAGGCATGGACAAAAATATTTGAACCATTTGGAAATAACTTTACCAACTGGTCTGAACATCCGCATGCATTAGAAAACCTTTGGCAAAAACAACTTCATATTTTTGAAGTCCCCTTCTACTATATTGAATATGGAATTGCTCAGCTCGGAGCTATTGCAGTCTGGAAAAACTACAAGGATGACCCTGAAAAAGGACTTTCCAACTATCTGGAGGCACTAAAACTTGGCTATACTAAAACGATTAAGGAAATCTATGAAACAGCAGGAATCGAATTTAACTTCACTGCTGCTTATGTAAAAGAACTGGCGGATTTTGTCCAGAAAGAATTGGATAAACTGGACTAGCATTCAAAGTTCCTCAGCACACAAGATATTCGACTTTGCTGATCGTGATAGTTCTTTTGTCTGTTGGCTTGAATATTAAAAAAGTTTTGCTGAAAAAGGCTCATCGAACGGACTTGTAAATTACGGTTATGGGGTTTTCGAAAGTATCTTTCTGTTCAAAAACAAGATTAACCTTTCCTGCAGCCTGTATTTCCGTTTCAAATTCTTTGCGTGAAATTACCATAGCATCAGGATTTGTTTTGAGATATAGGGAGAGGCTATCCTGACTATGAATTGCGGGTACCAAACGCTGCATATTAAAAATATAAGCTGAATTCATCATTTTGTAGTAAACCAGATCAGGCTTGTTTTTTAATAGTTCCATTGAGCCCGCCACCGGATTAATCCCATAAACCTCCGGATAGGCTTTGGCAAAAAAAAGAAAATTACTCAGGATAAATGAGAGGGCCATACTGAGAATAAATTTGCTAACTTCATGCTTACGGATAAAGTACCAGCCCATCATGGGTCCAACAGGTATAGGGATGAACCAGATCCAGACACCTGCAGCATCCTGAACATTCATATCAGCTTTAAGTCCGAAATAAACCGCTGCGGGCAGTGCAAACGCAATTAGTATATATAAGCCATAAGCCCATTTGACCTTCTTCAGTGAAAGCTTTATCCCATCCGGTTCTGACAATAAAAATCCAATCAGGATTGCAATAAAAGGATAGGCAGGAGCAGTATAATTCGGGAGCTTCGTCTGTGAAAAAGAGAAAAAGACAATAATTCCCAAAACGATGCTCAAGCAATACAATAAAATCTCATTTGCACGCTGCTTCCATGCAAGGAATATCGCCTGTATGCAAAAAATTCCAAGAGGAAGTAAGCCGGCAATGACCATTAGCAGTGGCAGAAGGAAAAATCCTCCGTGCCCTTCCATCGTATCTGAAAACCTTTGAAGATTGTGTTTGAAAAAGAAACCCTCAGTCCAAAGTCCATTGCTTGCCTTATAATTTAGCCAATACCAGGGTAATGAAATCAGCAGAACTATAATTATCCCTGCCGGTATTTGAAAAGAACGAATCATTGCCCAGTTAATTTTCTTCGTCCAGATTAAGAATATCAGCATGATCAAACCTGGCAGTGCGACAGCTATAGGGCCTTTGGTTAATAATCCAAGGCCAAAGCAAACATACATCAGCAAAATCCAGAGCTTTCTTTTTTCAACCAGAAATGTATAAAAGCACATAAAGCCGGCGGTCATAAAGAATATCAGATAAGGATCCGGCACTGACATCCGCATCTGAAAATTAAAGTGCAGGGAGGAAAGTAAAACGATTGCAGTAAGCCAGCCGGCCTTTTCCCCTAAATATTTTCTGCAAAATAAAAAGCTGATCAGGATGGTTAATGCTCCAAATACAGCAGAGAAAAACCTGGCACTGAATGCGGATACTCCAAATATCTTATAAGCCACTGCCATAAAAAAATAATGCAATGGCGGTTTATCAGTTCTTAATTGACCATTAAAATAGGGCATGATATAATCGCCAGATACCAGCATCTCACGGGCACATTCTGCATTCTTGGCCTCATCAAGAATATAGATCATCGGTTTATCCAGATTCTGCAATAGCAGGGTCAAACTGATAAAGAATAAAAAAAGTACTCTGGTTTTAAAATCAAACTTTTCCAAACAACCTCCCTTCCAATTTAGGTGAATGATACCATTTGGTATTTTCCAGCCACCAGATCATCTGAAAAGTCATAAGCACTGCAATAATTGAGCCCGCAATAATATCTTCCATGAAATGTTGGGCAAGATAAACTCTTGAAAATGCGGTTAAAGCTGCAATGGGAATAATAATCCAGTGACGTTGCCTGTGAGGAAGCAAATAAGTTAATACCACAGCAAGTGTAAATACCGATGCTGTATGACCTGATGGGAAGCTGTTCCATTCATGTACCGGATAACCCTCAATTGTTCGGATTGGCACTATATTCTCGAAATATTTAACAGGTCTTGGGGACTTGAAAAAATGTTTTAGTGCCTGGATAGCCAGGGAACTGTATGCAAAGGTGATAGCGGCAAGTAATGAATAACGGAATTTATAAAACAGTAACAGAAGAACTACAAAAACCGTCATCAGACCGTCTCCAAACAAGGTAATGAGCTTAAAAAGTTCGTCAAAAAACCCATTATGATGTGCGTTTATCCATAAAAACAACTCAGCTTTTGAATTGAGAAGCAGAAGAATAAAACCAATCAGAAGCAGTATCAAAAACGGGATCAGAAAGTATCGCTGCGGATAAAGGATTTCGGAAAGGCTTTTCTTCATTATTTGGTTTGAATGTGAATTCAAAACTAAATAATTTTTATGTTTGAATGCTAAACCAATCTAATTGAACGACAATATGTCAAGAAACCTTTTCAGAAAGAAATCTATTGAGTTGATCATGAAAGACCGACAGGAGGGATTTTCAGATACCGAGATCGAAGATCAGCAGTTAAGAAGAGTACTTTCTGTTAAAGACCTTACCCTGATGGGTATTGCAGCAGTAATTGGCGCAGGGATATTTTCAACCATTGGAAACGCTGCCTTCAATGGAGGTCCCGGGGTAAGTCTACTCTTTATTATTACTGCAATCACCTGCGGATTCTCTGCTTTATGCTACGCAGAGTTTGCGTCCAGAATTCCTGTCGCCGGAAGTGCCTACACCTATGCCTATGCTTCTTTTGGAGAGCTAATTGCCTGGATTATCGGATGGGATTTATTGATGGAATACGCCATTGGCAATATTGCGGTTGCAATATCCTGGAGTGAATATTTCACCAATTTGCTCGAAGGGTTCAATATCCATATCCCGGCCTATCTGACAATGGATTATCTTTCTGCTTCCAGAGCTTATAAAGAAGTACTGGCAGCGGGCACAGATCTGAGTGGGATCAGTGCGAAGGTACAATATGCTGCCGGGGCATGGGAATCGGCCCCTGGATCGGGTAACTTAAAATTCATCGCTGATATTCCGGCACTCGGCATCGTTTTTTTGATTACTTATCTGGTTTATATCGGTATTCGTGAGACAAAAAAAGCTACAAATGCAATGGTCTTCCTGAAAATTGCTGTCGTACTTGGGGTAATTATACTCGGCTTTTTCTATGTGCAACCTGCAAACTGGAGTCCTTTTTTGCCAAATGGCTTTGAAGGTATGATGAAAGGGGTATCAGGAGTTTTCTTTGCTTACATAGGTTTTGACGCCATTTCTACCACCGCCGAAGAATGTAAAAACCCCCAAAGGGATTTACCTAAAGGCATGATCTACTCATTAGTTATCTGTACCGTTCTATACATTCTGGTGGCATTGGTCTTAACCGGAATGGTAAGCTACAAAGAATTGCAGGTTGAAGATCCACTGGCATTTGTCTTCAAAAATGTCGGACTAGACAATATCAGTTATATCATATCTATAAGTGCAGTAATAGCAACGGCAAGTGTATTGCTGATATTTCAGATGGGGCAGCCGCGTATCTGGATGAGTATGAGTCGGGATGGATTATTACCAAAGAAATTTTCAAGTATTCATCCGAAGTATAAGACACCATGGTTTGCTACTTTAATCACAGGTATGGTCGTGTCTATTCCTGCATTATTCATGAACCTAACCGAAGTGACCGATCTGACCAGCATCGGTACTCTGTTTGCTTTTGTTTTAGTCTGTGCCGGAGTCTTGCTGCTTCCCAAAGAAGAAATAAATGATTCGAACCGTAAACATTTCCGCATCCCATATGTAAATTCAAAATACATTGTTCCTGCCCTGCTTATTCTGATTTTCATCAGTTTCAGAGAACCCATTCTATCCTTATTTGAGTATAATGGCGACTGGCATGTGTACAAGGATAAGCTACCTTATTTCCTGTTCATTCTGGCATCGATAATAATGGCCATACTTTCATTCAGGAAAAATTTATCCCTGATTCCTGTGCTGGGGATGTTAAGCTGCTTATATCTAATGACTGAGCTGGGGTATACCAACTGGCTTCGCTTTCTGGTCTGGCTTGGTTTGGGTCTGATTATCTATTTTTCGTACAGCTATCACAAAAGCAATCTGAATAAATAAAATCTTGAATGCTTATTTAAAATGAATTTGAATGAGTGGCCTTGAAAAGTCTATTTCAATACCCCCATTTTTTTTCGGGGGGAGTATATTTTACTGAAAATCGAAGATCCTCCCCCTTTTATTCCCCCTCCAGAGGGGGATACTGGACGCCAAGCTATTCTGCTAAAAGAAAATATCCAGTATTTTACTCAAATCAATTAGGCGCCATACTGTCCCCCTTTTGGAGGGGGGAGTGTATCGCATTGAGGGTTGGCGGGGGGAGGATATTTTGAAACAGAAATCATAATTCCTCCCACCTTTTCCCCTCCGGCGGGGGATACTGGACGCCCGGCTATTCTGCTAAAAGAAAGCAGCTAGCATTTTACTCAAATTACTAAGCCTCATGATGATCTAACTCCAGCCTGGTCAACTCACTGTTATCCTGAGTTGAAATAATCAGTGGTACTCTTTCAATGGTAACAAAACTAATATCCAGACCAAATCCCCTTTCTTCCGAAAGTGAAAATTTCTTCAGAATAAAATAATAATCCATAATGAACTTATCAATAAAGCTCAACACATTTGAACGCGATAAGACTTTCTCTAATACAACAAACCTGAAATCACCAATAATTTTGTACTTATTTAGAGAAGTATACTTACTGGTAATATCCACCTCATTGTTTCTTACCAATTCTTCAACCACTTTCCTGAAGAGAACATTAATTTGCTGTTCAACGCGGAAACCCAGTTTAAAATCGATACGGATCAATTTATTTGGAACCAGAAACTCAACTTTATAATCCCTTGTAAAAGGTTCGTCAGTTACATCAACATGTACCAGCCAATAAACATCTGCACGTTTAGGCTGCTTTTGGAGAATCGAATACATAATCTTGGATTCGATTTCTGAATTAAAATTAGAGCTCGTGAGATAAACCAGTTGAGATGCATATTTAGGAACAGACTCATCCTCACTCAACTCCTTTAGAATTGGGTAATAAGAATCAACTTCAACGAATTTCACAAAGCGGTTTTTGATCTTTCTTGCAGAATACCATGCCCACATGATAGACAATAAGAAGGATGCGAGCAAGAGAGTAAACCAGCCTCCATGGAGGAATTTAGCCATGTTCGCAACTAAAAAGCCTAACTCAATCAGCCCATAGATTGTAACGAAAATAATAATGATATAATTTGGGAATTTCCGGCGCTTGAGGAATTCTGCAACCAGAATGGTGGTCATCAGGAAAGTCAGATTTATTGCCAATCCATATGCACCTTCCATATTCTGGGATTCGCGGAAAATAAGAACCACCACTATACATCCAACCCACAATAAAATATTAATTGATGGAACATATAATTGCCCTTTTTGATTACTTGGATAATTAATTTTGACTTTAGGCCATAAGTTAAGCCTTACCGCTTCAGAAATCAGCGTAAACGACCCTGAAATCATGGCCTGGCTGGCAATGATTGCTGCCGCGGTGGCAATACTGATACCTGCAATTAGAAACCAATCCGGCATTATGGTGAAAAACGGATTGTCACCCGCACCCAATTGGCTACCCTGATGCTGCCATAACCATACTCCCTGTCCGAAATAGTTCAGTAATAAACAGGTTTTAACATAGATCCAACTGATCCGAATATTTGATCGACCGCAATGACCTAAATCTGAATAAAGGGCTTCTGCTCCAGTAGTACAAAGGAAAACAGCTCCTAAAATAAATAGGGCATTAGGGTTTGATGTAAGCAGAGAATAAGCATAATATGGACTGATAGCTTTCAGAATTTCCGGAAATTGGACCAGATAAAATCCCCCCAGAACTGCCATCATAGTAAACCATAAGAACATGATAGGTCCAAAGGCCTTACCCACAATGAAAGTCCCGAATTGCTGTATCAAAAACAATAAAGAAATGATAACAATCACTATTGGAACGGTCGGAATATCAGCATAAAATATTCTTAAGCCTTCTATAGCAGCAGAAACTGTAATTGGAGGGGTAATCATACCATCTGCGAGCAATGCTGAGCCTCCGATCATAGCCGGAATTACCAGCCATTTTCCTCTTTTCTTGACCAAAGAAAACAAAGAGAGTATCCCTCCCTCTCCCTTATTGTCCGCGCGTAACGTAATTATGACATACTTTATTGTGGTCTGCAAGGTAAGGGTCCAGAATATACAGGAAAGACCTCCCAAAATAAGTTCACTTGTAATTATACGGTCAGCAACAATTGCCTTAAAAACATATAGCGGAGATGTACCAATATCACCGTAAATTATCCCCAAACTGATTAATAAACCTGCTGCAGAAAGCTTATGAAGATTTTTTAGATTCGACACTTTGAAAAGATTAGAAGACAAAAGTACATCATAAATTCAAATTCTTAATGCCAAATTAATAATGTTGATTTTTTGTCATTTTTTTTTAAATTTATTCTAACATTTAAGACAAACACTCGTATAGAAAGGAATTTTAGTTAAAAATTGTTAAAAAAAATGCAAGTAACTATGGGTATATATTAATATGCCTTATATTTATGCCATCATCTATTTTGCGTATGATAAACTTTTACCTGAGGACCATAGTTGTATTCATAGTTTTAGGCATAACAATGTCCCTGAATAGCTATGCTTATAACTCTTCCTTTTCTCAGGTATCGCGCCCGGATTCACTGAAAGCGAAAGCAAAAGTTACCACCAAGATTACAGATACCAGGCTCAACAAACCGGCAGACCCCAAAGCCGGTGTCAAATTAAGCTTTGTACCATTTAAACCTTCTAAAGACAAGTTGCTGGCTCAAAACAAAATCATGTCGGGGCCTAAAAATCCGCTTCCGGGTGATAAAATTTTGGCTAATGTGAAAGTTTATCCGAATCCTGTTTCTGAATATCTTAATATGACTTATTCAATCAGTAAGGATTCAAATGTAACTATCCGGATTATGGATGTATTGGGCAATGAAATAACCACCCTGTTTTCCGAGAGGCAAAGTATCGGAGAACACAGTAATACCTTCAGTATTTCTTCCAGAATTAGCAGTGGGTTCTATTTTGTACGTGTAAGTGTGGGTAGTGAAATCATTACCAAACGTATTTCCGTATTGTAAAATCTATACCTCATAACTCATCTTATATTCAGTATGTTTATATTCGCAGGATGAAAATCATTGCTATAGGTCGTAATTACGCCGAACATGCCAAAGAGCTGAATAATCCTGTTCCTGCCGTACCTGTTATATTCATGAAACCTGATACCGCGGTTCTTAAAGACAATAAACCATTCTATCATCCCGAATTCTCTACCGATATTCATCATGAGATAGAACTTGTTTTGAAAATATCAAAAGAAGGAAAACACATTGCCCAAAAATTTGCTTCTTCTTACTTTGATGAGATCGGTCTGGGAATTGATTTTACTGCCAGAGATATTCAATCAAAACATAAGGAAAAAGGCCTTCCCTGGGAATTAGCAAAATCTTTTGATAATTCTGCACCTGTCAGCAAGTTTATCCCCAAATCAGAGTTTAAAGACCTGAACAATCTTAATCTGAGACTTGACCTGAATGATAATACGGTTCAGGATGGCAATACGAAAGACCTGCTCTTTTCGTTTGAATACATAATAGCCTTTGTTTCTCAATACATCACTCTGAAAAAGGGTGACCTGATTTTTACCGGTACCCCAAAGGGAGTAAGTAAAGTAAATATTGGTGATCATCTATGCGGCTATCTGGAGGATCAAAAATTACTGGATTTTTATATCCGATAATAAACCTGTTTCATGTTCAAATTCATATTTTCCTTCTCCATACTGACCTTATTATGCACTTTTTCCAAAGCCCAGGAAGCGAAACACCCTGAATACCCTCAAAATTATTTCATCCGACCACTTGACCTACCTCCTATTATCTCAGGAAATTTCGGCGAAATAAGAACGAATCATTTTCATTCAGGGCTTGATCTGAAAACGAATCAGCGTGAAGGATATCCGGTTTACGCAAGCGCTGATGGTTTCCTGTCAAGAATCAGGGTTCAAATTGGTGGCGGAGGGAATGCCTTATACATCAATCATCCAAATGGCTATACCACGGTGTACATGCATTTGCGAAACTTCAATGATCGTATAAGCATGACTTTAAAGACGTATCAGTACCGGATGCAAAAATTCGATGTTGATTTTCCATTACTTTCAGTTGAAATCCCTGTAAAAAAAGGGGAAATAATTGGCTGGTCAGGAAATTCCGGCAGCTCCGGTGGCCCCCACCTGCATTTTGAAATCAGGGATACTAAAACAGAAGAGCCTATCAATCCACAGCTTTTCGGCGTCAGGATACCTGACCAGGTTAAACCTGTAATTACTGGATTGTATCTCTACCATTTAAACGGCGAACCTTTTAGTGAGCACACCTTAAAGCAATTATATCCGGTAAGCGGCAGTGCGGGAAACTATACTCTTGGATCTCAAGCCATCGTCATGATGGGCGGTGAATCGGGACTTGGAATTGCATGTTCAGACAAGAACTCTGCTTCAGATAACAATAATGGACCCTATTCAATTGAACTTCGGGTTGAGGATCAAACAATCTATTCAGCTGTTTGGGACAGAATTTCTTTTGATAATTCGCGGGGAATGAATTCCCATATTGATTATCCTGCAATGATTGCCACAGGCAGAAGGATTCAGAAAAGTTTTCTGGAACCGGGCAACCCCTTAAAAATTTATAAAGACGTACTGAACAATGGTTTTCTGAAT
>Ga0209480_10002261_pt1 | contig 13341 bp, 10 predicted proteins | sample JI61114C2DNA_FD_187501 | JGI IMG/M metagenome (GOLD analysis project Ga0209480, IMG submission 187501) | Wastewater effluent complex algal communities from Wisconsin, to seasonally profile nutrient transformation and Carbon sequestration -... | ecosystem: Engineered > WWTP > Effluent > Algae...
CGGCCAGTTCCGGGCTGCCGGGCGCGGGGTATTGCACGGCGAAGAGCTCCGGGGGGAAGCCGCCGAAATCGTGGATGGTGCGTGGCGTTGCCATCGCCGTAACGTGGGTGCCCTTCGTTTCCCAATGGGCCGAGATGCACAGCACGGCCTGGGGCTTGGGGATCGCACTGCCGAGCTTTCGGAACGCTGCGACGAAGTCGTTCTCCGCGATGGCGTTCATCGGTGAGCCATGGCCGAGGAAGAGCACGGGTTGGCGTTCCGAGGGTTTGAAGTGCCCGGCGATGGTCTTGAGCGCGTTCAGTTGCATGGCTTGGTGGTTATGGGCACGGCGGCCAATGAAAGGAGAAGTGCTTGCGGTCCGTGCTTACAAAGTTCGGTGCAGGCGATGGAGCGGGCACAGGGGGGTGCTTTTGCACCAAGGGGCGCGTCGCTGGGCCGAGGGAAAAATTCCTCGCCTACCACCGGAAGTGATATTCGCGAAGTGAGCAATTCGCTGAGCCGCTCGGCCTTGGCCGGTCTGCTCGATGGTTCCAAGCGCGTTGTGTCGCGGGGCAACCTGCTCGACTTTCTTCGGCATGGCCTTCCGTATGTGTTCCCGCAATTGCCGGGCGGTCTGGTGCGTGGCGTCCCCACGGCGCATTCGGCCCCGCCGTTGAAGGCCCGTTTCCTGAGCGATGAGGCTTATGTGTGGCCATCGGGCAAAGGCACGATGAAGGGTCAAGCCATTGCCCCGTTGTATCCCGGTGCGGTGGATGCTGCATTGGAGGACGAGGACTTGCACCAGCTGCTCGCCCTGGTCAATGCACTGCGCGTAGGCCGCACACGCGAGCGCGCCGAGGCCGCCAAAGAATTGGACAAACGGCTGAAGTGATGCGGGATACGACACCGGTGCTTCGTTTTCCAAATGCGACGGAAGTGTAACTTTGGGTCCATGGCCACGCTTCCGCTCCGTAACGAACTCGCTGAACTCATTGCCAAAGAGAAGAACACCTCCTTGCTGCAAGTACTCCGTGATATCCTGAGCGGCGGTTCGAAGAATGCATTGCTCAAGGCCAAGCTCACTGCGCGTGCATTGAAAGCCGAGGATGACCGTTTGCATGGGCGCGTGATGACCACCGAGCAACTGCGTGAGCGGCTCACTGACCGGAAGAAAAAGTGAAGGTCGAAGTATCCGAATATGCTGCCCGGCAGTTGGAGGATATCATGGACTATCTGGCCCAAGAAGCTGGAGCGCGCGTGGCGGACGGCATCGCCGGGAAGGTGATCGCAGATATGGAATGGCTTGCGGACCATCCTCGTGGAGGGCAGTTCGAGCCGCTATTGGACCATCTCGGGATGGGACACCGGAGGTTGGTCTCCGGGCACTACAAGATCATTTATCGGATGATCGAAGACGTCATTTTCATTTCGGACATCTTCGATTCCCGGCAAGCGCCGGAAAAGATGGCGTGGTGATCCGGGGACCGTTTCCTCACATCATCCGCATCACCAACCACACCAGCAAGGCCAGCAGCAGCACACCGATGCCGAGGATCACATAAGCGCCCTTGGTCATGGCGGCGATGAAGCCTTTGATCTCCTTGCGGTCGTTCACGTTGGGGAAGGGCGTGTTGGGCACGGGCATGCCGAGGAGGTTGCAGAGCGGCGACCAACCTTGGTCCACGGTGAAGATGAGGAGCCGGTCGGCGGGGATGGCGGCCTTGACCTCTTCGATGTGGTCGGCGTAGCGCTGGATGGCCGCGGCCTTGTTGCCCATGGTGCCTCGATGGTTGCGCTGCCAGATCAGTTTGTTGTTCATGTTTCCGAACTTCCGCAGTTTCGGCACGAACGCGGCGAGCAGCTTGAACTGCCAGCGGTTCTCGGTGAAATAGATGGTGTCCATGGTGCTTTCGTACCAGGCTTCGGGACCACGCGGGTGCAAGGTGAGGACCACCTTGGCGGCGGGGTAGGCGGCGTGCAGTTCGCGCCAAACGCAGCAGGCGGGATTGTCCACCGCGGCGGCATAGTTCGCGAAGACGGTGTTCCAATCGTGCTGTTTCCCGGCGGGTTCTTCCGCCACGGTGTTCCAGAAGGGGAGGTGTTCCTTGTTCGCCTTGTTCTGCAGCACCTCGAACATGTGGTAGCACGGCAGGCCGAGCTGGTTGAGGGCGGTGTAAAGGGACATGGTTCCGGTGCGGCCGTAGCCGGCGCCGATCACCTTTAGGCCTGCTTGCTTTTCCATGGTGGTGGAGGTGGGTCCAGAAGGACGAATGTAGGGGTGTGCGTATCGCATCGTAAAGCTCCGCAGCGAACAAAGCGGCCCGGAGCACTGTTGTGTTGAAGGCGTTGCCAAGGATTGACGATCATCAACTTCCGGCCACGCCAACACGTGTAACCTTGTATTGAACCTTGGTCGGTCCGTCCGGCACGTTTCGAATTTCACTGCGATCCAAACTCCACCCTCATGCCCAACTTTCAGGACCTCTACAGCAGCCTTGGCTATCTTTTTTACAGCATCGCGGCGAGCGATGGAACGGTGCGCCCGGCGGAAACGGAAAAGCTCAAAGCTTTGGTGAAGAACCGCTGGATGCCTTTGGAGACCAGCACGGACGAGCTCGGCACCGATGCAGGCCACTACGTGGACATCGGCTTCGATTTTGCGAACGACGACGGTATGGACCCCGGTGCGGCGTTCGAGCGTTTCGCGGAGCATGTGCGCGCACATCCGGAAAGCTATGACCACGGCCTGCGCCGCATGGTGCAACAGTCCGCCGAGGCGATCGCGAATGCCTTTGCGGGTCACGGCAAGAAAGAGGTGGGCCGGTTGGCGCAGCTCGAAAAGCTTTTTCAGGAATGCCCCATCCCGGAAGGACTTCCGTGACCATGCCCGCTGGCCGGTGGGCAACGGCACCGGCCCCGGCGTAGCACCTACTTCACGGCGGTGATGATGAGCCCCGTGCAAGGGATGTTCCCCTTGGGATAGCGCTCCTGCATGGAGGCGATCACATCGGCCTTCACTTTCGCCACGGTGGCGGCATCCACTGTGTTGAGGATGGCCGCGAAGGGCGCTGCGATCTCGGTCATCATGTTCCAGTATTCCTCCGGTCCGCCTACGCCGACGACGGCGGGCACTTCGCGCTCGGCGACGTCCTTCAGTCCGGCCGTTTTGAAAAAACCGGCGATGAGGCCGGGCTGCGCGCAGCGGAACATGCCGGGCGCACCGGGCACCGGTGGCGGCACGTCGATGTGTTTTTTGATGTTCTGCATCATGCAGCTTACCCAGTAGTTTTTTTCCGGCGCGGCCCACACGGCCACGGCGACGCGTCCGCCGGTCTTCAGCACGCGGGCCATCTCGTTCGCGGTGCGCTGCATGTCGGGCACGAACATGAAGCCGTGGCGGCAGCTCACCGCGTCCATGCTGCTGTCGGGGAAGGGCAGCGCGTTGGCATCGGCCTCGCGGAATTCCACGTGCTTGGCCCCGGATGCCGCGGCCTTCTCTTTGGCCACTTCCAACATCCTGTCGGAAAGATCGGTGATGTGTACGGTGCCTCCATCGGACAAATGTTTGGCGATGCTGAGGCCGGGCTCGCCGGTGCCGGCGGCGACGTCCAGCACTTGGCAGTTACCGCTGGCGCCCAAGTGGTCCATGATCGCTTCGCCGTGCGGGGCGATCATGGCCATGGTGGCGGCGTCCCATTTTTTCCAGCCGGTGGAGAACTTGTTCCACGAAGCTTTTTGCGCGGTGCTGATGGCGTTTGCGGCGGTGGCGGTTTCCATGAAGGGGGTGTGTTGGGTAGGACGGAAATGTCCTTCGGTGGTCCGAAGATACTGTGCTGCAAGGGCGATGATGAACGCGGAACGGCAGCAGCGTTCCGCTGGCCTCGGCTTGGTCCCCGCCATGCTGTTTCTTACATTGCCGGAAGCCCCTGTGCCGGGAAGTTGATGCCGGCCGTTCTTTCACGCGTACCCGTTCGTACTGCGGATCGGGATAAGTCCACCGCTGCCATGAATCCACGCTACACACTTTCCATTGTCGCTGCATTTTCGTTGCTGGCCGCGCAGGCCCAACAACTCGAATGGGCCATTGTGGTGAACGCGCCCACGCAGGTGGTGGCCACGGCCACGGCCGTGGACGGTGCCGGCGCGGTGATCACGGTGGGCTACTTCATCAGTGAGGTGGACCTGGATCCGGGGCCGGGCACGTTCACCGTTTCCTCCGGTCTTAATTCATCGGACATCTACATTCAGAAGCTCGATGCGAACGGGCAATTCCTCTGGGGCGGCAGCCTCGGTTCCACCGGTGCGGACATTGCACCCGGCGTGGCGGTGGATGCCGACGACAACATCATCCTCACGGGCAAGATCTCCGGCACGGTGGACCTGGATCCCGGCCCCGGCGTCTTCAACGTCACCACGATGAACGGCACGTTCGATGCGCTGGTATTGAAGCTGGGCGCGTCCGGGAATTTCCTTTGGGGCACGATCTTCGGCAGCAACGGGAACGACGGTGGCATGTCCGTGGCCACGGATGCCGCGGGCAACATCTACACCACGGGTTTCCTCGGAACGACCGGCGACCTTGACCCCGGCCCCGGCATCACCTCGGCTGGCGGTTTTGGGATGGATGACGTTTTCGTGCAGCAGTTGGATCCCGCCGGAAACTTCGTGCGGGGCTTCGCGATCGGCAGCGCGGGCAACGATATCGGCAACGGCATTGCGGTCTCCGCCAGTGGCCGTGTTTACGTAACCGGCGACTACAACGGCACCATGGACCTGGATCCCGGGCCGGGCGTGCTCACCGCAACAACAGCAGGGTCGAAGGACATCTTCATGTTGAAACTGGACCCGCTCGGCGATCTCGTTTGGGGGCATCACATCGGTGGCAACAGCTTGGAAGTGTCGCGCGCGATCGCGGTTTCGGACATGGGGATGGTGATCACCGGCCAGCTGAACAGCGTTACAGACATGGACCCGGGGCCGGGCGTGGCGGAGCTTCCGGGCTCGGGTTTTGAGGATGCGTTCCTGCTGAAGCTCGACACGGCGGGCAACTATCAATGGGCGTTCCTGCTCAGCAGTTTCCTCAACATCGGCACCGGATTGGCCGTGGATGCGCAAGGCAACGTGGTGACCTGCGGCTCCTTCGGCGGCACGCTGGACATCGATCCGGGACTGGCGGAAAGCAACCTCGTTTCCAACGGTGCGAGCGATGCGTACCTCATCAGCTACGATGCGGCGGGAGCGTTGCGTTGGGGTTTCAACATCGGCAGTTTCCAGAATGACGGGCCGCACGGTGTTGCATGGGGTTCCTCCGGGCCGGTGGTGATGGTGGGGGAGTTCCGGAGCACGATGGATGCGGACCCCGGCGCGGGCACGGTGCCGCTGGTTTCCCTTGGTGGCCAATCGGCGTTCACGACCAAGTATGCACCGGCGTGCGAAGAAGTGGCCGTTAGCCTGAAGGCATGGCTGGACGGCGCGTACCGCGAAGATGATCTACACATGGTGGATTCCTTGCGCGTTCGGAATTTGCTGCCACTTGTTGAACCTTACACCGCAATGGGCTTTCCGGTGCAGGACCCCATGCCCACCAGCGCCGGTGTGTTGGATGTCACCGGCGACGATGCCATCGTGGACTGGATCCTTGTTGAACTGCGGGATGCGGATCAACCGTCAACGGTGCTTGCCACGAAGGCCGCGCTGTTGCAGCGCGATGGCGATGTGGTGGACGTGGACGGGACCTCTCCGGTGAACTTCTGCGGAACGGGCGAGGCTGCCCACGTGGCGCTAAGGCACCGCAACCACTTGGCGGTGATGACGGCCGGGACGTATGACCTGAGCGGCACGCCAACGGCAGTGGACCTCACCGATCCGGCCACCATCACGTTCGGCCTGGAAGCGCGTAAACAATTGAACGGCGCCATGCTGTTGTGGTCCGGCAATGTCGCGCCGGACGCGGTGGTGAAATACACCGGTGCCGCCAACGACCGCGATCCGATCATTTTTGCGCTCGGTGGTCTTGACCCCACGGCGGTGCTGGTTGCATATCACACCGCCGATGTGAACATGGACGGGGACGTGAAGTACACGGGTCAAGGGAACGATAGGGACTTGGTGCTGTTGACGGTGGGCGGGCTGCTGCCGACCGCGGTGCAGTTGGAGCAGTTGCCGTGAGGAGGGGTTGATGTGGACCGACGCCTACTTCCGCACAAAGCGCTGCGAGGAAACGGTGCCGTTCGCATTGCGCCAATTCAAGGTATAGAGGCCACTCGCCAAGGACGTTACATCCAGCAGAGTGCGCAGTCCTTGCATGCGCTGTTGCAGCACTGTTCTTCCGTCCACGGATACCACCTGCAACAAGGCGACGGCAGCGTTTTCCGATACACGCACTTCCAGCGATCCGTTGGTGGGGTTGGGCATTAGCCAGAGGTTCTGCTCGGGCTTTTGCGTTAGCATGCCCGTGGCAAATTCCGCAGTCAACACACTCGGCTCGGTGATCACCGGCTCGTTGAAGTCGAAATAGATATTGGCGACGTTCTCGATCGCACCACCGGGCAGCAGACCCGCTTGCGGTCGCAGGCGGAAAGCAACGAAACCCTGGCTGCCGGTTACATCCGTTGCGCTGTCGGGCAGCAGAATATCGTTGAAGGTGAAGACGAATTCGCGCTCTTCCCCGAACGACGGAACGAAGTGATGCGAGCTACCGAGGATCTGAAAACTTTCGAGGTCGAGGTCCGGCTCGATCGCGTCGTGCACCGCCACGGTAAAGGCCGTATCCGTTCCGGTGTTCTGGAAGCGGATCACGTAGTCGACCCATTCATCCTGCTCGAGGAGGAACTCCGTGGTGCTGCGGCTGGCATTCGCGGTGCCCACCTTGTCGTTGGGGTCATAGCTGGCCAAGATCGTTCCTTGTCCGCCGTAGGTGTTGTTCGCCGTGTTCGGCTCGAAGATGCTGCTCGTTGCCGTGGCGGTGTATTGATGCACGTAGCCGAGGAGTGCCGGATCCGTTGGTACTTGCAGGGTTGCTTGGAATGAACGTTGCTGGAACGGCCCAAGCGCCGGCAGCGTCCACTGCACTTCGCCCGGGCTGTTGATGGCACCTGGCGACCCACTGATAAAGCTGAAGATCGGATCGTGGCTGAGCGTAACAGTGATCTCCTCCCCGGTACCACCCGAGGAGTTGATCAGCGTAAGCGTGTACTGGACCGGGAAGCCCACGCGAGCGATCCCCGACATTACAAAAAGGCCCATGTCGAACGGCGTAAGCATGGAGTCTGCCAAGTCTACTTCGGCATTGATGCCGTTGCTTACCACAAAGTCCACCGGCGCGGCCGGAGGGCACAGTTGTACCGCGTCGGGATTGAGCTGCTCCAAGGAATAGCTCCCGTACGGAAGGGCGATGGAGTAGCTGCCATCAGCGGCCGTGATGCCGTAAAGCGGCCCGGGCGTTGCGCGCAGCAACTGGTAGGGGATGCCCGCTTCCACGCCGTCCTGCACGCAATCCATGTCGGTTTCGAAGTGTAGCATTCCGCTCACTGTGGAGCAAGCCGCGCCTAGATCCGCTACGGTGAAAGGCACCTCGTAAACACATGGTGCTTGTGCGGAGAATTCGCCCTCTTCCGTGGTGAAGCGCAAGGTCCACTCGCCCGGATGTAGTCCCAGGCACTGGAAGTTGTATGTGCCGGGAATGTAGAATGAGGAGATGCTCGGGATCACTTCGGTGCCTTGGTCATCCACCGCGCGAAAATGCCAGAATTCATCAACGTAGACCGGCATGGTGTTGACGGCGATGGTCACTTCGCCGGAGACGGATCCATCGCTCGCGCCGGTGCAGCTGCCCGAAGTCGTAAGTGGACCCACCACGGGCTCGATAAGGTCAAATACTTCGAACGATGTACTTCCGCTTCCACAGGAACTGGTCACGTAGAGGGTGTAGGTCTGGCCGGCACAAGCACCGAGTATTTCGTAGCGCTGGTAGTAGCTCGCATTGTCGGGTTCGTTGTTGAGCGGGTAGGGCAGGATCTGGATATTCAGGTTCGGTGTAACGCTCACGTTGTAACCACCAGCCTGGCGTAACAGGTACAGGCGAACACCGCCATTGCACTCGCCAATGCAAGGAGATAGCGCACCGTATGCAATGTTGTCGAACAAGAGGCTTCCATCAGGTACCCCACCGATGAAGTTGATCAGGCAGGTGTTGCTGCCTTGGGCGCCCAGGTTGTCCGTCACCGTAACCGTGTATTCGCCGGGCACGAGTCCGTAGATCTCCGGATCCGTCATGCCGTTGGACCAAGAGTAGGTGTAAGGTGCTTCGCCACCAGTTGTGGTTGCGAATACCGCCCCGTTGTTACCGTCGCACGAGGTACCGTATACCTCCAAGAACACGGTCAAGGCCGCTGATGCGGGCATTGTCAATACGCAAAGCAAGAAGAACAAAAGCATGTTCCGCAAGGGGGATACGCTTTTGCCGGTCTTCATTTTCCAACGATCAGTTTGGTGCGCAGGATGCCGCCATCGTGCAAGCGGGCTTCAACAATGTACACAGCGGCCGGCAATGTGCGAACATCCAATTCCATGAGCTGCCCAGTGGCACGTTGGCTCAGTGCCGTTCGGCCGTTCAGGTCAAGCAGCCGCACCATGCTGATGTTTCCTTGCGTGATGATCCGAACCCGGTCCGTCGCAGGATTGGGCAGTGCGATCAGTGCGTCCTGATATGATCCGTGATTTGCCACCCCCGTAATGAAATCCACAATGAGCACGCTCGGCCCGGTGATCACCGGTTCGTTGAAATCGAAGAAGATGTTGGCGGTGTTCGCGATGGTGGTGCCGGGCAGAAGTGGAAGGACCGGTTTGATGCGGAAGCTCACCAGTCCATGGCTTTCAGCTTCGTTCGCATTGCTATCGGGCAGGTTGATGTTGTCAAATCGCCATTCCACCACCCTGTCCGGTTTGAACGATACGTTGAACGGATGCGATGCCACGCCCTGTTCAAAGCTCAACATGTCCAGCTCCGGGCTCACTGTGTCGGTCACGGTAATAAAGTGCGCTTCGGCGGTGCCTGTGTTTTGGAAGCGGATGGTGTAATCGATGTACGCGTCCAGATCGATGAAGTAGTTGCCCGTGCTGCTGCGCGAACTGGTCAATGCGGTCTTGTCATTCGGGTCATAGCTGCCTACTACGACGACGGGAACGTTGCTTGTGTTGTTCGCAAGGTCCGGCTCGGGTCCGGAATTGGACGCGCTGATGGAATGTGTCAAGATCGTGCCCAGCGCAGTGCCCGCCGGAACGTTCGCGAACACATGCATGGACTCGCTGTGGAAGCTGGTGAATGCGGGGAACTGCCAGGTCAACGCGTTCCCGACAACCGTGGCCGGTGCCGGTGTTGCGCTGCTGTAGTTCACCGCCGGGTCGAGCGTCATGGATACCGTTACGGCTCCGCTTATTTGAGGGGAGTTGTTTGCCACATTGCCATGAATGGTGACAGCGAAGCCCGGGCTGGACTGTCCGGAGGAGATGGAAACGCCCAGGTCAAGCGGCGCCGTACTTCCATTGGCGAAGTCGATCACGGTCGAGTTCGCGTTCGCGGTGAACGCCACGGGCTGCGCGGCAGGGCAGATGGGGATCAGGGAAGGGTCGGTCTGTTCCAAGGTATAAGTGCCGTTCATGAGCGGGTAATTGAACGTGCCCGTGTTATTGGTCAAAAGCAAATCCCCGCCGGGTTGAAGCAGGAGCGGGCTATGCGGAATGCCGACCTCGTCCAGGTCGCGGATGCAATCGCCGTTGCTATCGTACCAGCTTGTTCCGGAAACCCATCCGCAAGCTGGACCAAGGCTTGGGACGGTGAACCAAAGTGTGTCATGTTCGCATTGGCCGACAAGCGATTCGAGAGTGGTGCCGAGCCACCACGAGATGCCATAGTCACCGGGCGGGATCGAACTGATCGTTCCATCCAAAGTGGTCTCGTTGACAGTCCCATCCAAAGGCAAATTGACCCCGTTCTCCGTAACCAATTGGATAAGGACATTATCGTAGGGAAGTGAACTGGTCGCTTGGTAGCTCACACTCCCGGTGTTCTGATTGGAACAGGAGGGTTCAATGTTCGTGATCGTCAACGTAGGCCACGTTGTGATCTGTGGCCCGACGACACCGCTGATCGTTCCGGTGCAACCGTTTCCGTCCGCAAAGTCGTAGGTATAGGTTCCGCTACCGGCAGGATGGAAGACGAATAGGCCCGGAACACTTCCCGGCGCTGGATCCATGGGTACGCCGTTCACGTACCACGGCTCTACGGCACCGGGTGGCGGCTCGAAATCACCCCCCGGGAAGAGCTGTGCGGGTGTATCGCAAAACGGCCAGGGCTGACCCATATTGATCACGTAGGGAATGGAGGCTACGAAAGCTTGGTCACTGACCTGATCGCTGTTCGAATCTGTCACGGTCACCGAATAGTTTCCGTTAACGAGGTTCGTGCGGTACCCCTCTGTGTTTCCGTCGTCCCACAAATAGGTGTATGGTGGCAAGCCACCGGAAACGTTCACGATGATCTCCCCATTGCCGTAACCGCAGCGCTCGTGGGAAACGAGCAGGAATATGGATAATGGGTCCGCACTGCATAGCGCAGGGACCGGGGCTGCAAGCAGCAGGAGGCGTAACGTCCAATTCATTCGATCACTGTTTTATAAAGCGTTGTTGAATGTGCCTGCCATCTTGAAGACGAACGTCCGCGACATAGATGCCCGCCGCAAGGTCCGAAACATCGAAGGTCGATCTGTTCGTGGTGGACGGAACGACCAACATCAACCTGCCATCCACGCTGAACACGCGCACGCCGAGAATTGGGCCGTTGGAGGAGGTGGCCGTAAGCTGGTCGTTCGCCGGGTTCGGCAGGAGTTGGACCCCATGTTGTGCCAGTTCGCGGATGCTTGTGCTGAATTCCGTGGTCAAAACGCACGGTTCCGTGATCACAGGCGGGTTGAAATCGAAGAAGATGCTTGCGGAATTGCTGATCTCCGTGGCCGGAAGGAGCGGCTGCAAAGGGCGGATGCGGAATGAAACCTGTCCATGGCTGCCCGCCTCGTTCACATTGCTGTCCGGAAGGAGGATGTTCGCAAAATGCCATTCCACCGCACGGCCGGGCTTAAAGGTCACATCGAAGGCGTGCGACGCGGTCCCTTGTTCGAAGGTCCCCATGTCAAGCGTTGTGGGCAGTACATCGCGGACTACGACGTTGAAGGCGGTGTCGGTGCCCGTATTCTGGAAGCGGATGGTGTACTCCATCCACTCGTCCTGGCCGATGAAGTACATGCTCTCGCTGGCACCGGAACTCGTTCGCACCAACTTATCGTTCGGGTCATAACTTGCGGTGAAGACGGAGTTCCATGTTGCTTCGTTGTTCGTCAAGTCTGCTTCCGCAATGCCCTGGCTCGCACTGGCCAGATGACTGTATGGCATCCCGATAAGTCCAACGTCGGCAGGTATTTGCAGGTGCACCGAGGCATCCACGTGATCGTATCCGGTCAGCGCAGGGAGGCTCCAGGTCACCGTGTTCCCGACCACGGAAAGCGGCACAGGCTCCGCGCTGATGAAGCTCATCTGCGGATCGAATTGCAAGGTGGCGGTGATCATGCCCGAAGCCTGTCCGCTGGCATTGCGGACGCGCATCCAAGTGGTGTGTTCGAATCCGATGCGTGCCGGTCCAGCGGAGATCGTGGTGATCAGGTCCAAGGGCGTGAGGCTGCTGTCGGCCACGTTCACCTCCTGGTTCACACTGCTGACCACAACGGGGATCGGCTGCACGGCAGGGCAGATCGGATGGAGCTCCGTTCCGGTGCCGGCTACCTCCATGGTGTAATTCCCATTGGCCAAATTGGTCCCGTAATACCCGTTGGAATTGGTGATCGCATAGAATGGGCCCGGCGTAAATTCAATGAGCCTGTATGCCAAGGCCGGATCGTTCGCTTCCTGCAAACAATTCTGGTCGTGATCGATGAAGACCTGTCCGCTCACAGATCCGCATTGCCCCATAAGATCGGGCACTTCCACATACATCGAGTCCAAACAGTTCAAAGGTCCACCGGGGTCGTTGGGAACGGTACCGAGGATATCCGGGTCGGTGATGATCCAGTATGCCCCTGCGGCGAGGTTGGAGAAGTTGAAGGAGGTGTTGTTCGAAACGTCTTGGCTACCACCATTGATGAGCTGGCTTGGTGGGATCTCACCGGCCAGTGTGCGCACATTCACCCGAAAATATTGGTTGGGAGACACCCCGCTGACAGCCAAATTGATGCGCCCGTTGCTTCCATTGCAGGCACCGAGCACGCTGATGACCTGCACAGTAGGTGTTACGAATGCGGAGGAGATCTGCAGGTAGGTGGATCCCGGGCAACCTGTGCCATCGGTCCAATCAATCGTGACCCAACTACCGGGAGCGTCATCGGTCCAGATCGCGTAGTAGTTGTAGAATGCCCCGCTGTAAAAGTCGCTGAAATTGCCGAACAAAGTACCTGATGTCGTAATCGAATGTGGTTCTGGACCATTGTGCGGGTCATCCAAGTAGACGTAGGCATATGGGTCATCGCCGGGGCAATGCACCAGACCTTGGAACCCGCCTTGGTAGTTTGGGTGCGAACTTGTAACAAAGATCTCCTCATTATCGGTGGCCATGTCGCTAAGCGCATCGGTGACCGTTACCGAGTAAATGCCCGGTGCAAGGAATTCGATGACCGGGTCGGTGGAACCGTTGCTCCAGAGATAGCTGAACGGGGGTGTGCCTCCTGAAACATTTGCGCTGAGGAAGCCCAGTGATTCACCGCAGGGCGCATCCGATGATTTTTCAATGACCACGGAAACCGCAAAACAACGGAGCGAGCAGAGCAAAAAAGTGGCGAAGACAAGTGTAAGGTTCCGTTTCATGGTTGGGAGGAATAGGAGCAAGGTAACGATGCGGGGACTTCCGTTTAACTCTTCCACAGCGGTTGTTCGCTCACTGAATTCGGGCCTCTTATTCCGCAGTGCAGTAAAGTGCGCCCAAGCGGTATTAAGCGGTGGTTGTACATAGAATATCAACCGGTCGGGACGTAATCATGGCGTCCGGTCCCTGATAAGACGGACAAGTTTGTTTTGGTTGCCTAATGCCCTAGGAACCGCATTCCTGATCGCGCCACAGGAAGTAGCACTTCATGAGGTGCTTGCTTCCGAAGGCATCATCGGTGCGCTTTTCATGGGCATCATTACTGCGGGTCTTTCCGAGGAATTCTCACGCATGCTCGTCCAAACGCGCGTTGGCGCACTGCTCGGCAACAAGCCCGCCGGTTGGTTCATCGCCTCGATACTTTGGGCCTTCATGCATGCACCCAAGTGGTATGGCGA
>Ga0209480_10002262_pt1 | contig 13341 bp, 6 predicted proteins | sample JI61114C2DNA_FD_187501 | JGI IMG/M metagenome (GOLD analysis project Ga0209480, IMG submission 187501) | Wastewater effluent complex algal communities from Wisconsin, to seasonally profile nutrient transformation and Carbon sequestration -... | ecosystem: Engineered > WWTP > Effluent > Algae...
GGCCGCGCCAGCTTGCCGGCGGTCACCTGGGCCACATTCTTCTTCGACGCCGACCTGGACGGCTATCTCGACATCTTCGCGGCCAACGGCGGCACGGACGAGTCACAGGGGCGCGATGCACGGGCGCGTATCAGCCAGGTGCCGCTGCTCCTCAGGAATCGCGGCACCGGTACTTTCGAGAACATCACGGCGGCGATGGGACCCGGCTTCAACAAGCCGGTGATGGGACGGGGCGCCGCGTACGTGGACCTCGACGGCGACGGCGACCTCGATCTGGCGATGACGACCCTGGATGGCCCGGCGGTCCTGCTGCGGAACGACGGCGCGAACGCGAACCGGTGGTTGCGCGTCCGGGTGAGCGGCACCACGTCGAACCGGAGCGGTATCGGTGCGGTGGTGACGGTGACCTCGGCGTCCGGGGCGCAGACCCAGGTCGTGCGCAGCGGATCCAGCTACGCGTCGCAGAGCGAACTGGCGCTGACGTTCGGACTCGGCTCCGACGCCCGAGCCACGCGCGTCGAGGTGAAGTGGCCATCGGGCAAGACGAGGACGCTGACGGACCTCGCGGCGAACCAGACGCTGCAGGTCGTCGAGCCGTAGCGCAGCCGCTACGCAGGCCCGGCTGAAGCCGGGCACTACACGCGACATTCCCCGCGATGTCGTGTCCGCCTTCAGGCGGACGTCGCGGCCTCCGCTATCGCGCCTCGCGGGCCTGACGCGCGAGCTCCTCTTCCACGAGCCGCTTGAAGAACTCGAACGTCGGCAGGAAGGCCGGCGCCTCAGGGGCGAGGCGACCATTCACGAGGATGCTCCCCGGTCCCGGCAGCTCATAGCGCCCCGTTTCCTCGAGCGCCTGCCCGATCCGGTCGCGGGTCTCTTCCTTGTCCACGCAGGCGTCGAACCGCGCACGGTCGACGCCGATGTCCGCCCCGACCTTCTTGAAGCGGGCCGTATCGAGCGCGCCGGCCGCACCGAGCAGTCCGTCGTGAAACGCCCAGAACTTCCCCTGCAGGTTCGCGCAGGCCGCCGCTTCCGCCGCGGCGATCGACGCCGGATCGTTCGCCGGGAAGTGCTTGAACACCACCTTCACGCGCGCCCCGAACAGCTCGCGCACCCTCGGCAGGGTGGCCACGTGTCGCGCGTAGGTCTGATTCTGGAAGTCGCCGAAGAGCACGAGTTCGACAGGCGCGATCGACGGTCCGAGCACCGGGTCGTCGGCGTGCGGCTCCACCGCGACCTTCGGTGAGGCGAGCAGCACATCGGCGCGGGTCGAGACCTTGGTCAGCTCCTCGAGGTACGTCATCTTCGCGAGGTCGGGCTCGATCTTCCGGGCCAGCCACTCGCGAAGGGCGGGGCGCAGCTGCTCGATGCTCGCGCCGCGCGTCCGGTCCCCCATGCTCTGGTAGAGGGTCGTCAGGGCGTTGTCCGGCAGCGCAATCGTCCGCTTCGGCAGCTCCTCGGCGAGCAGCGCCTCCACGGTCATCCCTCGAGACGACGCCTCACGGCCGAGCAGTTCGTTGTTGACCATCTCCGACAGCTGCCGGCGGCGGGCATCGTAGAGCTGCCGGCTGACCGCCAGGTAGCCTGCCGGATCGGTCCGCTGCCACTCGCGGTCCACGTCGGCCAGCGTGATGGTGCGGTCACCAACACGTGCCGCCGCATCGCCGGGCGCTGGCAGGGCCGACGACGCAGGAACTGCGGCTGACGCTGCGGGTGACGCGGCCGCCGCGGCGGACTGTGCGGCTGCCGGCGGTCCAAGCCGGATCTCGATGGAGGCGGTGTCTCCAGCCGCCGTGCCCCTCGTGATGGTCAGCAGGTAGCTGCCGGACGGCATCATGCCGAGCGGAGCCACGGCGAGCACGCGCTGGTCGAGCGCGAGCTGGACGTTCAGCGGAACCAGGTCCAGCGTGACGAAGGGGCGCGTCCCGAAGCCGGAGCCGGCAATCGTCACCGTGCCAGCCGCGACATCCGGCACTGCGCTCTCGATGCGAACCGGCGCCACCTGCGCCTGGACGGCCACAGGCAGCAGCCACGCGACGCCCATCGCGAGCACCCCGCAGACGCACGCAGCAATCGGCACTCGCCTACGACGTGATGCCACGACTGAATTCACCAACTCACCAGCTCCCTTGTGTTTCAACATGTCCGCGGGCGTCCGTGTCCACGCAGCTGCGGCTGCGCGTGCCCGAGCGTGTCGCTGCCGTGACCTGTCGCCAACCAGGCGCACCTCGGGTCCGGCAGTCGTCCCTACGGCATCTCGTCGTCGGTCCACGGCGTCCGGCACGGGTCGGCCCGCTCGTAGAGCTGCAGACGCGAGGTCAGCCGGGCCTTGATCGACGTCATGCCCGCCCGCTCGGCAGCCGCGATGAGGTCGCGCTGGAGTCCCTGCGCCCCGCGGAACTCACCGAGTTCGGCCAGCGTCATGGCGAAGGTCTCGCCGAGCTCCATCGTGCGGCCGCGCTGCATCATCTCCTGCACGAGCGTCATGGCGCGGCGGCCGTCGCGCACCGACCCGTCGGGCGAGGTTGCCAGGAGCCGCGCGAGCGCGTGCAGCGTCACCGGGTCGCCGGGGTTCGCCTGCTGGGCACGCTCCAGCGCCTGCCGCGCGTCGCGGTCACGCCGGAGTTTCGAGAGCACCATCACCTGCCCCATCAGCGCCTCAGGGTTCTCCGGCGCAGACGCGAGGGTCTGCTCATACTCCGCGAGTGCCTCTTTCAGCTTGCCGGTGCGCCGCAGGCTCGACGCCATCCGCAGGCGTGCCTCCGTGTAGGTCGGCCTCGCCTTCAACGCCGCGTCGAAGCGCGTCACCGCGTCGGCGTGGCGCCCCTGCTCCTGCGCCAGCACACCGAGGCTGAACTGCGCCGGGAAGTAGTCGGCGGCGAGCCGGACGGCGGTCTCGAACTCGGCCACGGCCCCCGCTTCGTCCTTCATCATGCTGAGCGCAGTACCGAGCCGGTGGTGCAGCGGCGCGCTGTCGGGCGCGAGCGCAAGCCCCTTGCGAAACAGTTCGGCCGCACCTTCCCAGTCCTCGTCGTCCAGCTTGCGGATGCCCTGGCTCTCGAACGCCTGCGGACTCTGGAGGAGCGCGTCGAGCTCCACCATCAGCGTGTCGCGAGGCGCAATCCGGCCGTCGCGCCGCAGGCGCAGGTGCTCCGCCGACTTCGCTTGGTCTCCGAGCGCGGCGTACGCCTGCGACAGCGGATAGTGCGCGGCGGTCGCCTTCGGATTGAGCCGGAGGACCTCCTCGAGATAAGGCACGGCCGCCTTGTGATCGCCCTTCGCAAGCGCGGCACGGCCAGCGCCGTACTTCGCCGACACGGAGTTGGGATCCAGTCGCAGGGCGTGGGCGAACGACGCCTCGGCCACGTCGAGCCTTCCCGCGGCCAGGCTTACGTCGCCGAGCCAGACCAGCGAGTCCATGTCGTCGGGACGCAGCTGCAGGACACGCTCGAAGAGACCCGCCGCCTTCGGAAGGTCGCCTCCGGTGCGCGCCAGGTGCGCGAGATAGTACGGCCATCGATAGTCGGACGCGTTGGCCGTCCGTGCCGCCAGGAACTCCGCCTGCGCCGCGTCAGGCAGCTGGGCCGCCATGAACAGCTTTCCGAGGTCGCCGTGCGCGTTCGAGCGGTCCACAGCTGTCGCGTCAGCCCTGGCCAGCGTTGTCACGAGCCAGCCGTGCTGCTCCGTGATCTGCCGCTGCACCGACGGCACCAGCTTCGAGATGTCGGGGAGCGGCGCAGCCGCATCAGCCGCCGCTGTCGTACCCGAGGCGGGCGCCCCGGTCTGCGAACAGGCGGCGACGCCGAGGCTCAACGCCAGCCAGAGCGCCGACCCGAGCACGCGTCTGCTCATTGGCCGTCACCCTGCTTCAGGGTCGTCCAGCGGTCGACCGGCACATTGCTCCACTGCTCGGAGCGGCCATCGGGCCACTTCACCTCGACGCGCACGGGGGCGGCAGCCGCGCCAAGCCCCGCCAGCACGCGGGGGTCGCTGGCCGAGGCGTAGCTCCCATCGGCATGCGCGCGACGCCACAGCGTCCCGCCGTCGGCGCCGGTCACACCGATGCGTGCGCCGAGCATGTCCCGGCCACCCACGCCGACCGCGCGGAGACCGACCCAGTGCTGACGGTTGCCGACGTTGTTGATGAGCAGCCGCGTGCGGCCGGCGTCGTTGCCGACCAGGATGTCCACGTCGCCATCGTTGTCCACGTCGCCGAACGCAGCGCCGCGGCCCGACTCGGACAGCGCGAACGACGCACCGGCCTTCGCCGTGACATCCTCGAATCGTCCGCTCCCGGTATTCCTGAACAGCAGACGATGCTGGTCGTAGGGGAAGGGGACCGACTCGTGTCCCTCGAGCGTGATGATTGTGCCGTTCGCGGTGAAGGTGTCGAGCCAGCCGTCGTTGTCGTAGTCGAACCAGGCCGTGCCCCAGCCGGTGAACTGGTTGCTCGCCGGACCGAGGCCCGAGACAGCGCCCTGGTCGCGGAAACGCGCGCCCCCATCGTTGACGTAGAGGTTGAAGCCCTGGCTCGTGAGCTCGGTCATCAGCAGGTCTTCATCCCCGTCGTTGTCGAAGTCGCCGGCATCGACGCCCATGCTCGCCTCGGCCTTGCCCTCGCCCGTCACGGCCACCCCGCTCGCCAGCGCGACCTCCCTGAACGTGCCGTTCTTCTGGTTCAGCCACAGCAGGTTGTCCTCGCCATCGTCGGCCACGTAGATGTCGATCCAGCCGTCGCCGTCGAAGTCTGCGGTGGAGACGCCCAGCGCGGGACGCGGCCGGAGACCGGGCAGCGCCTTCGCGGAGACATCAGTGAAGACACCCGTGCCGTCGTTGTGGAACAACCGATCGGGGAAGCCGCCGTAGATCTGCGGCGGGCAGTAGTCGCGGGCGCCGGCAGGATTCGGGCAGACCGATTCCTTGTCGAGCCCGCGGTAGTTCACGTTGTTGCCGACGTAGAGGTCCAGCGCGCCGTCGCGGTCGTAGTCGAGGAAAGCCGCCGACACGCCAAAGCCAGGCTGGTTCGCCGTGCCGCTCCGCTTCGTGACATCGCTGAACGTGCCGTCGCCGTTGTTGCGATAGAGGATGTTGCCGCCGAAGTTCGTCAGGTAGAGGTCGGTGAAGCCGTCGTTGTCCACGTCACCCGTCGCGACACCGAAGCCGAACGCGGTTGCTGCGATGCCGCTCGTCCCCGTCACGTCGGTGAAGCGCAGCGACTGCGGACCGCGAGCAGGATCGAGTTCGTTGCGATAGAGGCGTCCACGCAGGGCCGGGTCGACGGTGCCTCCGCCGAGCGGGTGCCCCTGCACGAGGTAGACGTCGAGGTCGCTGTCGTTGTCGAAGTCGAATAGCGCCACGCCGGGTGGCAGAATCTCGGGGTAGAGGAACTTCCCCGCAGCGCCGTTCACATGGGTGAAGTCGATGCCGGACGCCTCTGCGCGGTCGGTGAACCACTCGATGGGCGGCGCCGGAGGCGCTCCTGCCGCGGCCGGCTCGTTCGTCTGGGGCGCGGAGCCCCCGCAGGCAGCGGTCAGCAGGAGTGCGGTGATGCCCGCCTGAAGGCGGGCACTACACAAACGGCGGGCACGACGCGCGAGGCTGGCAGTGCTACGAACGGGGACCACTGGTGCTCCTGGCCTCGAACTGCCGCTTGGCCTCGGCAATGCGCGCGTTGTTCTCGTCATAGGTCAGCGGGGCGGAGACGTCAGCCCTCGGGATGTAGCCGCGCTGACCGTACACCGGATACGCCTCGGTCCGCAGGTGCGCGAGCATGTGGTGGCCGATGCGCGAGGCGCGCTCGTGCCGCAACGCCGTCACGTCCACGGGCCCGACAACGATCCGTTCGCCAGGCCCCGGAGAGGCATCGCTCACCAGTCGTCCGTCGAAGTCGACGATCTGCGACCCGCCGGGCCACGAATAGGGCGGGTAGTGCTTCAGCGCCGCACCCTGGTTCGCCGCCACCACGTACGCCATGTTCTCGATGGCGCGCGTGCGGTTGATCAGCGTCCACCAGTTCATCGGTTCGGTCGCGCCCCACGGGTCCATATAGGCCGACACACGAATCAGCACCTCTGCCCCATTGGCCGCAAGCTGTCGGATCGCCTCGGGGAACAGCCAGTCGTAGCAGATGGCGCAGCCGAGCCGTCCGATCTTCGTGTCAGCCACCGGGAACAGCGGTTCGTCGTAACCGGGGATGTCGTGCGGGCTGCTGTGGACCTCGAACGGAATCCAGGGATTCACCTTGCGGTACTTGTAGAGAATCCCCTCCGGCCCGATCAGGCAGGTCGTGTTGAACACGACGCCGGGATACTTCGGATCCTCCTCGAGCATCGACCCGCTCTGGATGTAGATGTCGTGCTCGCGCGCCTTCGCATGGAGCCTGTCGGTGTGCTCGTTCGGAATCCGCACCGTCAGGTGCTTCAGCAGGTCCGCCACCACGGGATACACCGGTGCGGCATGCGCGAACTCCGGAAACACCACCAGACGAACGGGCAGGAACGGTCCGGCACCGGCCACAGCCGCATCGATCATGTCGACGATGCGCGTGGTGCTGGCACGCATGCCCGCCCGGTTCGACGGGTTCGGCAGGTCGGTCTGGCAGGCGGCGGCCGAATATCTCAGGTGACTCATGTTCATTGCTGGTCGCGCATGGCTGCGTGGAACCGAGTCGTCTCGCCCACAGTGTAGTGCCCGGCTTCAGCCGGGCTCAGGCTCTCCGCGTCAGGTCCACCTGAAGGTGGACACGACAACCGGTCGCCTCAGAGCGACTGTCGACTCACGATTCTAGAGGGTCGGAATGCTCCTGCGCACCGTGCGAGTGTTGAACTCCGTGCGATAGCGCTCGTGTTCAGGCGTGTCGGGGTAGTGCTCGGTTGCCGGGTACGGATAGCGGGACATGCCGTGGAACGGCAGCGGCTCCACCGTGTCTGGACTCGCCGAGTTCACGTCCATCTCCTTGCTGTAGCCGTCGCCGCGCAGGAGGTAGGTACGGGTCCATCCTGGCGGTACGGACGCCGGCGGCGCGTCGAACTCCAGCGACAGTTCATCGCCGGTCTTCGCGACGACGAAGTGATCGTCGGAGGTCGTGAGCAGCGGCAGCACGTCGCCGGTTCGCGTGAAGCTGCCGACGAAGGCCTTCCAGGGCGAAGCCTGGGATACGCGGTTGTAGTCGTACGAGGGCGGGTCCTGGCCATCGGGGCGAACCTCGGCCGAGAAGCCGCGCTCACGCAGCGTAGCCACCCTCGGGTCGGCGGTCGTCGCGGCGAAGCCGTCCGCGGCCACGGTGTCGCCCACCTGGATCTGGTCCCAGTAGATCCGCATCGTCGTGGTCAGCCGCAGTTCGTGTTCGCCTGGGCGCAGGGCGCCGCCGAGCTCGAGCGGGATCGTCTGCGGACGACCGACCGGGATGCCGATCGCCACGTCGAGCCGACGCCAGCGTCCGTCCGCCTGCCGTGCTTCGAGGTATGGCTCGACCGCTGCGAGACCGGCCTGCTGCGCGGCGACGTTGTCGCTCGAGAACGCATAGTCGGTCCAGGCGGTGAGCAGCAGCGTCTGTGGCGCGCGCGGCGCGCCCAGGTCGATCGTCAGGGAGTGGGGCGCGGCGTAGCCGCGTACGGCCTGCTTCTCGAAGTCGTCCGGGTACCGGCGGTCGAGCTGCGCGATGCGGTCGGTGACATCATGCCCGTGCTCGTCCGTCACACGCGCCGGTCCGTGAGGCTGCCGCACGCCGTGGAGGCGATGAGCCTTCGGCGTGACCGTCATCCCCTCGTTCGGAAACACCTGAACATCCGCAGGGTGCGCGATCGTCATCAGCTGCAGCTGGTCGACGTAGAGCACTTCCTCGAGTTCGTTCGTGACGCGAAGCTGCAGCCGGCCATTCACCGGGACCAGTTGCTGGCCACGGATGCGAACGTACTCGACCGGGTCCGGGTGGTTCCAGAGACCGGGACCTTCCCAGTACCCCATCTCGCCACCGCCAAGGAAGTCGGTGACGAACTCGAACCGTTCGCCGTTCCAGACGTACAGGAACGGGCACGACGACGGCTTGCGGTCCAGCTCTTCGACGAGGAACGGGCTGGCGAGAAACGACTCGGCCTCTCCCTGCGCGGGCGGCGCGGTTTCGGCCTGCAGGATGCCAGAGGGCCAGAGCACGCGCGTCACGTCGGCACCGGGACGTGCGCCGAGGCCAAACACCAGGTCCAGCGGCGCGACGGACGGGGACGCCGCGGAGGTTTCGGCACGCGCGCTCAGGCTGCCGGCGCGAATCTGCACCTTCGACCCGACACCGGGCCGATTGGTGACGCGCCCGCGGAGCTGGACGCGAAGCGAGTGGTTCCTGGGGTCGCCACTGTTCCGCCAGAGCCAGCCCTGGGCGCCCGACGAGGCGACGAGGTCGAGGTCGCCGTCTCGGTCGACGTCGGCCGCGGAAAGCCCGCGAGTCGCCCCACCTGCCGGTGCCGGAGCCACTGCGGCGCTCGTGACGTCGAGCCAGCTGGGACCAACGTTGCGCAGCACCGTCAGTCCTGGCGTCAGCCCGACCAGGTCCAGCAGCCCGTCATTGTCGTAGTCCAGCAACTGGGCCGCCCGCGTTCCGCGGAGCGACTCTGGAGCCGTGGACAAGCGGAAGTGTCCGCGCCCGTCGCTGAGCGCGAGCACGCCCTCTGCGGTGCGCGCGAAGAAGAAGTCGGGCCAGTCGTCCTTGTTCACGTCTCCCGTCGAGACGGCGGTGGTGCGCTCGTCCGGCGTCGTCGGTCCGAGCAGGCCGACATCGGAGGAGACATCGCGAAACGTGCCGTCGCGCTGGTTGGACATCAGGGCCGGCGCCCCGTCGCTGTAGGCGATGAGGAGGTCGATATCCCGGTGATTGTCGAAGTCGGTCGGGACGACACCGACCACGTGTCCGAGCCTGTCCAGCTTCGCCGCCCTGCTGATGTCGGCGAAGGTGCCGTTGCCGTTGTTGCGAAGCAGCTGGAGCGGCGCCGGCGCGAAGCCGCCAGGGAACTCCCAGGGGCCGCCGGTCTGACGACGGGTGGCCGCCACGTCGGCCAAACCTGCGATCAGGAGGTCGACATCACCGTCGTGGTCGATGTCCACGAAGGCAGCGGCGCCGGGCATGGCCGGATACGACGGCAGCTTGGCCGTCCGCGTGATGTCGGTGAAGTGGCCCTTGCCATCGTTCCGGTACAGGCTGTTCCCCGACGCACGCAGGACGAAGAGGTCGGCGGCGCCATCGTTGTCGACGTCCGCGCTCACGACACCGATGCCGGGCGACTTCGAGGTCGTGGTGAAGCCAGCGTCCGACGTCACGTCTGCCGCAGCACCGTCCGGTCCCGGCCTGAGGATGCGCTGCCCCTCGGCAGAGACGATGACGAGTTCGAGGCTGCCATCACCGTCGATGTCGGCCAGTGTCTGGCCCCCGCCGAGTCCGGCGACGAGCTGGCGGAGCCCCGCGTCCGCAAGGTCGCCCAGGGCGAAGCGTCGTCCGAACGGCGACATCACCGGTGCGACGGCGGCCGTTCCGCCGATGTCGTTCCGGGAGAACCTGGTGGCAGGCACGCTCGGGTCCACCAGGTCGGGCTCGGAGCCGGTGGTGGCGATCGCCTCGGCGTATCGGCCCTGTTCGAGATAGCCGGTCCCGAACGTCACGGCGTAGTTCGCCCGCCGGAGTTCCTGGGCCTTCTCGAGCAGCGCCTGTCCCTGCTCGGCCTGGCCGCCGCGCGTCAGCGCCAGCCCCAGCACGTACGACGCCGTGACGTGATACGGCTCCCGCGTCACGATCGGCTGCAGCGCCCCGACCGCATCGTCGTAGCGGCGGTCTTCGAGGGCAATCTGGGCCAGGTTGACGTTCGCCCCGATGTCGCCGCCGTCGATGGCGCGCACCTTCTCGAAGAACGTCTTCGCCTCGGCGTTGCGGTTCTGGGCGCGGGCAATCAGGCCCAGCACGTAGGACGGTTGCGGCGCGGACGGCATCCGCGTCGCGGCCTCGGTCGCTTCTTTCACCGCCTCATCCATGTTCTGGTCGTAGAGCAGGGCGAGGCCGAGGTTCAGGTGACTGATGGCGAGCGTGGAGTCGATGGACAGCGCCTGCCGAAAGGCCGCAGCGGCTTCTGGGTACTTCAGCTGCTCGAGGAGGGCGACGCCGGCGTTGTTGGCCCGGTAGGCCCGCTCCCGCGCGTCGCGCGTCGGTCCGGCCTGGCGAGCAGGCGGGGGGGCACTGCACCCGGCGGCGACGGCGAGTGCCACGCAGGCACCCGCACGAACGAACCAGCGATGGGCGGGGGTGAAAAGGGACACAGGTCAGCTTAAAGAAAAAGCCCCGTCCGACGCTAGCGCGCCGAACGAGGCTCAATCCGCTTGGTGAATTGATGGACTGGTGCGTTCGCGAGCTGGACAATCACCAACTCACGAGTTCACCCACTCACCAGATTCCCACTAGTCGCCCCGGGTGCCGAGGCTGGACGGGGTGACGTCGAGCACGTTCTGGTCGATCGTATAGACGCCCGCGACGAACACGGCCGCGAGGCCGATGAACAGCAGCGCCTTCTTGCCCTTGCCCATCCCGCTCTTCGAGATCGTGCCGCCCTGCCCCTGATAGGCCGCCGCAGGCTGCGCGCCCTTCGGCGCCTCCGCCTGGGCCGCCGGAGCCGCCGGCTCGCTCACGGCAATCTGCTGCACGTGGCGGGTGCCCACGCTCAGCAGCGACTCTCCTGCAAAGGCCGTCGAGGCGTTCGCCATCGTCACGACCAGTGCTACTGCAAACAACCGCTTCATAACTCTCTCCTGAGGTCGGCCAGCGTCCGCCAGCCGGTCCATCTACGTTTGCGCCACGTTGCCAGAACCGGGGACCGAGTGCGCCGGAACGGCCCGCAGGCCGTCCGGCGACACGCAGGCCAGGCTTAGAACGAGAGCGCCGCGGTGACGCGCAACAGGCGCGGATCGAGGAACGTCGTCGGACGCTGCCAGCGGTTGGCCGCGGCGTTCAGGCTGTACGCCGTCTGGACGTTCTGCACCGAGTTGCTGTTGAGCGCGTTGTAGGCGTCGAGCGCGAGACGCACTTTGCCCCAGCCGATGTCCACCGTCTTGTTGATGGACAGGTCGAGCTGGTTGAAGCGCGGTCCGAACAGCGAGTTCGGCGTGATCAGGTTCACGTTCTGCGCGCCGCCGTTCAGGGTGTTCGACGCACGGCCGTTCTTGAACGTGATGTTGGCCGCCGTCACCGCCAGGGTCGAGTTCAGCGCCGCACCGCGGGTGTTGCGGTAGATGAAGCTGCCGTTGAAGCCACCCTTGATCGGGATGCTCCCGTTGAAGCGGAAGTCCGTGTTGTTCATCCACGACGTCACGACGTTGCAGGAACCAGCGCCGTTCAGGAGGTTGCCGTAGAAGTTCAGGCCGCCGCCGGTGCCGGTGATGTCCACCGGGGTGTTCGGCATGTCGACCGTGAAGCAGCCGTTGGCCACCTGGCGGCCGGAGTCGATGCCGCCACCGATCTTGATGTTGCCGGGGATACGGCCGTCGAGGCTGATCCAGAAGCCGTCCCAGTAGCGCTGGGGCAGCTTGGTGTTGCCGTTCTGGCCGACGAACTCCTTCGCGTTCGTCACGCGGAGGGTGCCCTGGCCGAAGAGCGCAGGCTTCACGTCGTAGAAGCCGCAGCGCTGCTGGCCCGCGCCGGCCAGACGGTCGTCGTTCGGCACCGTGATGCAGAACTCGTCGTAGTCAGCCGGCGTGAGCAGCGTGTTGTCGGTCACGGTGTAGCTGCCGTCCCAGTTGTGGTTGTAGCCCACGTTGAGCGACAGACCGCGCGTGAGTTCGTGCTGCACGTCGACGTTGATGTCCCAGAGGAAGTCGCGATTGTCGAACTTCGCCGAGTCGTCGAACAGGACCGACGCCGGGTTGAACTTGCCGAAGTTCGCGTTGCTCATCGCACCGCACTCGCCGTTCGGCGTGAGGTTGCGCACGTCGCAGTCCGGGATGTAGTTGCCGTTCGCATCGTTCCAGGTACGGAACGCGCTGTTGATGGACGAGTTGAACGGGTGGAAGCGGCTGGTGAAGTCGCCGCGGCTCAGCTGGTTGTACCGCCCCACCGACGCGCGCAGCGCCGTGCGGCCGTTGCCCATCAGGTCATACACCACGCCGAAGCGGGGGTTGATGTCGTTGTAGATCGGCACGCCCTTCAGTTCCGGCGCTTCGCGCTTCGGCACATAGGGACCAGCCTCGGCGACCGATGCCTGGTAGCCCATGCTGACGTGATCCCAACGGACGCCGAGGTTCAGCGTCATGCGGCCGATCTTCCACGCGTCCTGCGCGAAGACGCCGAGCTCCATGTTCTGGCGGACGTTCACCTGGAACGGCAGCGCGTAGTACTGGAGACGGAGCGGCTTGCCGTTCAGGAAGTCGTAGTTCAGGCCGTCGACCGTATTGTTGCGGCTGCGCGACTCGTCGTTGAAGCCCTGCTCGTTCGTGAAGCCGACCTTCACGTTGTGGGTGCCCGTGACGTAGGACATCGAGAAGCGCTGGGCGCCACGGCCCGTGCGCGCCTTCGGGGCGGTCAGCAGCGCGGTGGCACCGTAACGGTAGTTGGTGGCCGTCTCGAGGATGGAGCGGTCGTTCTGCGTGACGCCGTCCAGCGCGAAGTTGACCCAGTTGGCGGTCTGCCAGGAGACGCCAGCTTCGACCAGCAGGCGGCTGCTGACCGGGCGGGTCCAGGTGCCCTGGACGACGCCGGACGGGAACCAGTCCCAGCCGCGCTCGGATTCAATCGAGTTCGCGCCGGTGAACGGGCCCGTGGTGCAGCGGCACGACTTCTGGAGGTCCGCGTAGAAGTTCACGCGGTCCTTCGAGGTCAGCTGCGCGGTGATGCGGCCCGCGTGGTTGCGATACCAGTCGAAGCTCGACGCCGGACGCGCCTCACCGAACGAGGCGTCGGTGTAGTTGACGTTGGCGTACGGGCTGCCCGGCTGGCCGGGGTAGAACAGGGTCGGCGTGACGCCGACACCGTTCGCGGCATTGGCCAGACCGAACGTCGGGTTGAGGGCCTGCGCCCGGCCCTGCAGCGGGTTGTAGAACGCGCTCGGCTGCTGGACCGTGGAGCCCCACCGCGCGACGGCGGCGAAGAACCAGATCTTGTCCTGCTTGATCGGACCGCCGAACTGCCCGCCCAGGCGGTAGATGCGGTCGACCTTCGCGGCTGACGTGATGGCTGCCGTGGACAGGAGCGTAGCGTTGCCACGGGTCCAGTCGTTCAGGTTGTCGCGCACGTTCGAGCTCTGCATCGACCCGTTCGAGAAGTAGCCGTCGAGGCCGCCCGCGAACGTGTTGCTGCCGCTCTTCGGAATCGCGTTCAGC
>Ga0209480_10002263_pt1 | contig 13337 bp, 11 predicted proteins | sample JI61114C2DNA_FD_187501 | JGI IMG/M metagenome (GOLD analysis project Ga0209480, IMG submission 187501) | Wastewater effluent complex algal communities from Wisconsin, to seasonally profile nutrient transformation and Carbon sequestration -... | ecosystem: Engineered > WWTP > Effluent > Algae...
GGCAGGCGGATCTCGATCGTGCTGCCCTGGCCCTCGACGCTGTGGATGGCCACGGTGCCGCGCAGCGCCTCGATGTTGCGGCGCACGACGTCCATGCCGACACCGCGGCCCGACAGGTTGGTGACCTTCTCGGCGGTGGAGAAACCGGCCTCGAAGATGAGGTTGAATATTTCGGCATCGGGCGGCGTCACACCGCGCTCGACCAGGCCGCGCTCCCAGGCGCGCTGCAGCACCCTGTCGCGTTGGATGCCGCGGCCGTCGTCGATGATGCGGATCAGCACGCTGCCCGACTCGTGGCAGGCCGACAAGGTCAGCTTGCCCTGGGCCGGCTTGCCCGCGGCCAGTCGTTGCTCGGGGGGCTCCAGGCCGTGGTCCAGGCCGTTGCGCACCAGGTGCATCAGCGGGTCGGCGATGCGCTCGACGACGGCCTTGTCGAGTTCGGTCTCGCCGCCGACGATCTCCAGCGCGACGTCCTTGCCGAGCTCGGCGGCCGTGTCGCGGACGACTCGCCGGAAGCGCGCGAAGGTCTCGCCGATGGGCACCATGCGCAGTTGCAGCGTGCCGTTGCGGATTTCCTCGATCAGCCGGCCGATCTCGGAGTTGGCCTCCATCAGCGCGCCATTGCGGGTCTGGCGGGCGAGCAGCGCGGCGCCTGCGCCGGCAATGACCAGCTCGCCGAGCAGGTTGATGACGGCGTCGAGCCTGTCGGCCTCCACGCGGATGTAGCGGTTCCCGTCGGGGGCTGCCGGGGCCGCATCGCGGCTCTTCGGCGGCTTGCCGGGCGCGGCCTCGACGAGCTGCGGAAGCATGTCGCCGGCCTGCGGCAGATCGGCCGCAGGCTGCGGCGCGGCGTCGACGATCTGCAGCGTCGCATCGTCGCGCACGAAGCTGAATGCGTCCTCGATCGCATGGCGCGGCTTGTCGGTGTGCAATTCGAAGACGAAGCCGAGGTGGCATTGCTCCGGATCCAGCGCGTCCAGCGCAGGCACCGAGGCGGTGTCGCATTCGATCGCGGCCATGCTGCCCAGTTGCGCCACGTAGCTCAGGATCGCCAGCGGGTCCATGCCGTTGCGGAAGGTGTCTGCGCCGAATCGCACCGAGATTCGCCAGCAGGGGCTCCCGTCCGTCGCCGGTGCGGCGGCGACGGGCGTGGCGGGTGTGGGCCGCGACGGCGCCTGTGCGCCGAGCCGGGTAACCAGCGCAGCGCGCGTGGCTTCGCCTTGCGTCTCGTCGCTGCCGTTGCCGCTGGCCTGGGCCACCAGCAGGCGGTCGTTGCTCTGCAGCAGCAGGGTCGAGAGGTCGGGTGTCAGCGCGATCTCGCCTTCGCGAAGGCGATCGAGCAGCGTCTCCACATGATGGGTGAAGGCCACCACCGCATCGAGGCCGAAGATGCCGGCCGAGCCCTTGACGGTGTGTGCGCAGCGGAAAAGCGAGTCGAGCAACTCGCGATCGTCAGGCGCGTCTTCCAGTTGCAGCAGCAGCTGTTCGATCGAGGCGATCTGTTCCTGCGCTTCGCTGATGAAGGCGGGCAGCGCCTCGGCGATGAAGCTGTTGTCTTGTTCGTTCTGATTCATGCTTCGGCTCCCGCGGGCAGCCCGTCTTCGAGCAGGCCCGTCAGCCCGAGACGCTCGCAGGCGCCTCGCAGCGCAGGGCTCGGGCCTTGGAGGTGCAGTCCACGGTGTTGCGCGGCGAGGGCTCGGGCCAGCGCCACGAGCAGTTGCACGCCGGCAGCGTCGACCTCGGTCACGCCGCTGGCGTCGACCTGCAGAGATTCGGCATCGTCGGCCGCGAGCCAGGCAAGCCACTGCGGGCGCGTTTCGCCCGCGGTGTAGATGGTCAGTTCGGCCGGCAGGGCCAGGGCGGAATGCATGCGTGCTCCTAGGGCAGGATCAGCTTGGAGACCGCGTCCAGCAACTGCGGCGGATTGAAGGGCTTGAGGATCCAGGCCTTGGCGCCGGCGACGCGGCCTTGTTCCTTCTTCGCGTCCTGCCCTTCGGTGGTCAGCATGATCACCGGCGCGAACTTGTGGCGCGGGTGCTGCTTCACGTGCGTCAGGAAGGTGATGCCGTCCATGTTCGGCATGTTCACGTCGCTGACGATCAGGTGGACCTTGGCTACTTTGTCGAGCTGCGCGAGCCCTTCCTTGCCATCGCCGGCTTCCAGAACCTCGTAGCCCGCTCGGGCGAGGGACAGCTTCACGACGGTGCGCAGCGAACTGGAGTCGTCGACGATCAGAATGGTTTTGGCCATGACAGCGCCTGGTTCAGAAGAAGGTGGTCTCCGCCGCGGGTGACGAGCTAGCAGCGGTTGTGCCGGTGCCGTTGATGGCGCGTTGCTCGGCGGTGGTGTATCCGGCGCTCAGCAGCGCCTGCCATTCGCCGGGGGCGGGCACGTGCCCGTCGGCCATCGCGGTCTGCAGGCGCTGCGTGGCCGTGTGGATGGAGGCGCCGACCTGATCGAGGATCTGGCTGACGCGGTCCTGGAACTGGAACGCGATCATCAGCTGCTCGACCTGGGCGCGCACCGCTTCGCCGCGGGCACGGAGCTGCTCCGCGCGTTCGTTGAGCTGGGTCACGGCGCCGTCGACGTCTGCGATGACCGCGCGGATGGTGTCTTCGGAGTGGCGGATCTCGGCGCTGTCGTGCTGGGCGTGCTCGTCGGCCTGGCGCAGCGCGCCGCGCATGCGGTCGCCGAAGCCGTTGACCTGCTCGCTGATGCGCCGGCCGGTGTCTCCCGACTCGGCCGACAGGCGGCGCACCTCGGCGGCCACGACGGCGAAGCCGCGGCCGCTGTCCCCGGCACGAGCCGCCTCGATGGCGGCGTTGATCGATAGCAGGTTGGTCTGGCGCGCGAGCTTGCCGACGTCTTCGGCCATGTCGCCGAGGCTGGCGGAGGCGCCGGAGAGTTCGCGCACCGAGCCGAGCACCTGCTCTCGCGAGCGAACCGACTGCTCCAGCGATTGCAGCAGGCCGAGCAGGCGTTGTTCGCACTGTGCGAGCACCGCAGCGCGCTCGTCGAGTTCGCCGTGGCTGGTCGCCGAGGCCGAAGGCGGCGAAATGATCAGATCGAGCTCGGCCAGGATTGCCGAGAAGCCTTCCAGAAGGTGCGTGGTGGCCTCGCGCATCTGCGCCTGCGCGGTGCCGATGTGCGTGGTCCAGGTCTGTGCCGCTTCGGCCAGGCGGTGGCCGAACTCGGCGCTGGCTGGGCCGGCGCCGCGGGACGGCGGCGACGCCTTGCCGTTGAGGAAGGCCAGGGCACGGGTGAGCCATGGCGACCGGCGTGCCGGCATCACGAGCGCAGGCCCGTCGTGGGCGACGCTGCCGGCGGCACTGTTCGAAGTGGTGGACATGTCGTGAGGTGGTTGCGGGCAGCGCAGCGCAGCGCAGCGCGATCCCTCACCTCAATGTCGGCAATCCTCGATCAGGCATTAGGGCTGTAAGGGCCACAAATGACACGCAAACTGAAAAAGTCGGCAAAAATATGACAACTGCCAGTCACTATAGTCACTAGTGACTGACCTCGTGGCCATCTAGACCCGTTCCTCCCGGGGCGGAAGATCCCGCGGCCGCGATCAGTTCGCGAAGGGGTCGCGAACGGCCGCTCCCTTGCCCAGCAGTGCTTCTTTCAGCTGTGCATCGGCAGGCGAGTGGCCGAGCCAGATCTTCAGCAGCGCCGAGAAGAACTCGGGTTCCTTGATCGGCTCGGTGGAGGCCTTGCCGTTGATCACCACCGTGGTGCCCTGGCCGGGCACGTAGTCGACGAAGAAGTACTCGCCTGCGCTGAGCTTCTTCTTGGCCGAGAAGAGGTCGGCCAGCCGCAGCGTGCCGGCGATGGACTTGGAGAACTCCTCGCGGGGCGCGTTGTCCTGCATGCCGCGGGTGAAGAGCTTGCCGAGTTCGTTGGCGTCGATGTCGCGCAACATCACGATGTGCATGCGCTTCGGTCCGGGCGCGGCCAGCGCGGCCTCGGGCGTCGAGGCCTTGCCGCCCAGGTACAGGCCGGCGGTGTAGACCTTGAAAATCGCCTTGTAGCGCACTCCGGCACCGTTGAGCAGCAGCTTCGCGTTGCCCAACTGCGCCGAGGGCTCGTACTTGACGCCACCGACTTCGGTGGTCTGCGCCTGAGCGAGCGGGGTGGAAAGAAGTGCCACCAGGGTGGCGCCCAGAAGGATGGTGCGACGGATCACGACGCTCTCCAATGTCAGGTTCGAGCAGGCCGATGAGCCCGCAAAGCAGCGCAGTGTGACAAAGCCGGGCCGCCCGTGTCCATGACGGATTGCACGAGTGGGGAGGGCACTCCAGCCCGTATGGCGCCGCTGCTACACTGCGGCCCCATGTTTTCGACGCGCAAGCAAACCGAAGGGTCGCACGACCGGGGAGCCTGGCCCTGGCGCCGCTCCTGCCGCCGCGCCGGGCGCTGACCCGGCCGCGTTTGCCTGCCGCGGAGCGCCCCGATCGTCATGGATCCGCGCCCTTCGGCTCCACCGGCCGGACCTGGGTCCGGCCTGCTTCACCGAATCGAACCGTCACGCGTACGCATCGTCGTGCGCCGGGCCGTGGAGGGCCCTGACCCGTGATCACCGAACTCGAATTCAAGAGCCTGGCCGCGCAGGGCTACAACCGCATCCCGCTGCTCACCGAGGCCTTCGCCGATCTGGAGACGCCGCTGTCGCTGTACCTCAAGCTCGCCTACGGCAACGGCGGCGGCAAGAACAGCTTCCTGCTCGAATCCGTCGTCGGCGGCGAGCGCTTCGGGCGCTACTCGTTCATCGGGCTGCCGGCGCGCACGCTGCTGCGTGCCACCGGTTTCAAGACCGAGGTCGTGACCGACGGCATCGTCGTCGAGACGCACGAAGGCAACCCACTGGACTTCATCGACGCCTACCAGAAGCGCTTCAAGGCGGCGCTGCGGCCGGGCCTGCCGCGTTTCTGCGGCGGCCTGGCGGGCTACTTCGGCTACGACGCGGTGCGCTACATCGAGCCCAAGCTCGCCAAGACCTGGAAGGACGGCGGCATCGACACGCCCGACATCCTGCTGCTGCAATGCGAGGAACTGGCGGTCATCGACAACCTGTCGGGCCGCCTGTACCTGATCGTCTATGCCGACCCGACGGAGCCTGAGGCCTACTTCAAGGCGAAGCGGCGCCTGGCGGAACTGGGTGACAAGCTCAAGTACAGCGTCACCGCGCCGCAGGTCAAGCGCGTCGCGGCGCATGGCGTGGAGCGCGAGTTCGCCAAGGAGGCCTACCTCGCCGCCGTGCTCAAGGGCAAGGAGTACATTGCCGCCGGCGACATGATGCAGGTGCAGATCGGCCAGCGGCTGCGCAAGCGCTACACCGAGAGCCCGCTGTCGCTGTACCGCGCGTTGCGCTCGCTGAACCCGTCGCCGTACATGTTCTTCTACGACATGGGCGACTTCCAGATCGTCAGCGCCAGCCCGGAGATCCTGGTGCGTCACGAGCATGTGCCCGAGGGCGAGAAGGTGACGATCCGCCCGCTGGCCGGCACGCGCCCGCGTGGCGCCTCGCCCGAGCAGGACAAGGCGCTGGAAGCCGAGCTGCTCGCCGACCCGAAGGAGCGCGCCGAGCACGTGATGCTGATCGACCTGGCGCGCAACGACATCGGCCGCATCGCCAAGACTGGCACGGTGAAGGTCACCGAGGCCTTCGTGGTCGAGCGCTATTCACACGTGATGCACATCGTCAGCAACGTCGAGGGGCTGCTCAAGGAAGGCATGACCAACCTCGACGTGCTCCGGGCCACCTTCCCGGCGGGCACGCTGACCGGCGCGCCGAAGATACGCGCGATGCAGATCATCGACGAGCTCGAGCCCAGCAAGCGCGGCATCTATGGCGGGGCCTGCGGCTACCTGAGCTTCGCTGGCGACATGGACGTGGCCATCGCCATCCGCACCGGCATCGTCAAGGACCAGACGCTGTACGTGCAGGCGGCGGCCGGCGTGGTGGCCGACTCGGTGCCCGAGATGGAATGGCGCGAGACCGAGCACAAGGCGCGCGCGCTGATCCGCGCCGCCGAGCTCGTCGAGGAGGGCTTCTGAGATGTTGCTCATGATCGACAACTACGACTCCTTCACCTTCAACCTGGTGCAGTACTTCGGCGAGCTCGGCGAAGAGGTGCGGGTGCTGCGCAACGACGAGATCGACGTGGCGGGCATCGCTGCGCTGAAGCCCGACCGCCTGGTGCTCTCGCCCGGCCCGTGTTCGCCGGCCGAGGCCGGCGTGTGTGTCGAGGCGATCCAGGCCTTCACCGGCAAGCTGCCCATCCTTGGCGTGTGCCTGGGTCACCAGGCGATCGGCGCGGCGCTGGGCGGGAAGATCGTGCGCGCGAAGACGCAGATGCACGGCAAGACCGACGTCATCACCACCGACGAGCGCGGTGTCTACCTGGGGCTGCCGCGGCAGTTCACGGTGATCCGCTACCACTCGTTGGTGATCGAGCAGGCCACGCGCCCCAAGGAACTGGAGATCACTGCCACCTCGCAGGACGGCGAGATCATGGGCGTACGCCACGCCGCCCTGGCGGGCACGAAGACGCCGATGGAGGGCGTGCAGTTCCACCCCGAGTCGATCCTGACCGAACATGGCCATGCGATGCTGCGCAACTTCCTGCGCCAGAGCGGGGCGCACTGAGCCCTGGCGGTCAACGCTGCTGTAGCGCGCTCGCGAAGGCGCGCTGCACGTCGAGCGCGCCGTAGGGCTTGCAGATGCTCGGGTGGCCGCGCAGGGCCGCCGGCAGGTGATCGGTCTGGGCGTGGCCGCTGGCCACCACCAGCGGGATGCCGAGCTCGGCCAGCCGGTCGGCGATGCTCTCGCTGGTGTGGTCGCCCAGGTCGACGTCGATCATGGCGATGTCGAAGCTCCGCTCGGCCAGCAACGCCAGCGCGTCGGGAGCGCGGCCCACGCGGATGACGTCGGTGCAGCCCAGCTGCGCCAGCATCGCCTCCACGGTCAGCGCGATCACCAGGTCGTCCTCGACCAGCAGCACGCTGAGGGGCGCGCCACGCTGCAGCGTCTCCACGGCCAGCAAGCCGGCACTGTCCACGGCGGCGCCGGCCGCGCGCTCGAAGCCGCGCGGGATCACCAGCCGGGCCTGCAGCCCGCCGGGCAGGTACTGCACTTCGGTACGGCCCTGCAGTTCATGCGCGAGCGCCTCGGCAATGACGCGCGAGCCGAAGCCGCGCCGCGTCGGCTCGGCGGTGGCCGGGCCGCCGGATTCGCGCCAGTCGATGCACAGCGCGCCATTGCGGTCGACTTCCCAGTGCACGGCGAGCCGGCCGCTGGCCTGGGACAGTGCGCCGTACTTGCGCGCGTTGGTGGCGAGTTCGTGCACCACCAGCGCCAGCGACATGTATGCGTTCGGCTCCAGCTGGATCGGCGGGCCGGACAGCGCCGACTGGCCCGTGTCGCTGAACGGCCGGATCTCGTCTTCCATCAGGCCCAGCAGCGGCGCAGGGCCCCAGCGCGTCTGCTCGATCTGCATGTGCGCCCGTGCCATCGCGCCGACGCGGTTCTGCAGCGTGGCGGCCAGCTCCTCGACGCTGTCCGAGCGTGCCGCACTCTGCTGTACCAGGCCCTTGACCAGCGCGAGGATGTTGCGGATGCGGTGATTCAGCTCGCGCACCAGCAAGGCCTGCCGCTGGCCGTCGCGGCGCAAGATGCGCAGGTCGCGCTGCTCTCGCTGCGCCGACAGCAAGCCTTGGATGCGCACGCGCAGCACTTCGGCCAGCTCGACCTGCAACGGCGTCCAGGGCTCGCCATGCAGCCGCACCGACTCGCGCCAGGCCGCGAAGCTGCCGCGCGGCGTCAGGTTGCCGCGTTCGTCGTCCAGTGACTTGTTCGGATTGCCGGCCCAGACGACGTGGCGCCGGACTTCGTCGCGAAACAGCAGCAGCCAGTCGCGCGGGGGCTGCGACAGCGGCACCGCCACCATGCCGGCCACGCGCGGTGCCAGCGCAGCCGTGGATGGCCATCGCTGTGCGAGCGAATCGACCACCACCGCCTCCGGCACGGGCGTGTCGGCCAGCAGTTCGCAAAGCGCCGCGACTTTGCGCGGCGGCGGCACCTCGCCCCAGCGCACGGTGCGGCCGTCCAGATGCAGCGAGGCGCCGGTGGCGCACAGCGTCCGGCCGATCGCGGCCAGAACGGCCTGGCGATGCGATGGCGCTGCATCTTCATCCACCAGGGGCTCGACGCCGGGCTGGCTCAACAGCAGAGTGCTGATGTCTTGCTGCAGTCCCTCGCTTTCCAGACGCCCGATGGCCAGCCCGAACAGCCGGCCCAGGGTTTCGGCGATCGCGCGGCAGGCCAGCGCCGGCCGCTTCGGCGCGCCGTGGTGGCAGACGACCAGCCCCCAGAGGCGGCCGTTGACGCGCAGCGTGATCGACATGGTCGCCGCGGTACCCATGTTGCGCAGGTACTGCAGGTGCACCGGCGAGACGCTGCGCAGGGTGGACAGCGACAGGTCCAGCGCGGCGGTGTCGTGGCCGAGTACGTCGATTCCGTCGTCGGCCACGCCGCAGATGATGCGCGAGGGGCTGCGCAGGTACAGCGCGCGCGCCTGCGCCGGGATGTCGCTGGCCGGGTAGCGCAGCCCGAGGTAGGTGGGCAGGCCAGGCGCGACCTGCTCGGCGATCACCGAGCCGCTGCCGTCGGCGGAGAAGCGATAGACCATCACCCGGTCGTAGCGCGCCAGCTCGGCGATGCCGCGGGCGGCGGCGGTGGCCAGTTCGCCGATCTCGTTGCAGTGGGCCAGTTGCTCCGCGCAGTGGCCCAGGCAGACGATGTCGCGCAGGGTGTCTTCGTCGCTGGCCGGCTCGGCCTCGATCACGAGCAGGCCGCCGCTGTCGTGGATGGACACGTCGACCGGGTCGGCGCGCCCGGGCCAGGCGACGCCGTACAGATGCTGAGCAGCGTCGTGGGCGAGCGAGACTCGGGCGTGTGCGGCGGCGGCGGCCAGGGCCTGGCGCGGCAGGGCCGACTCGGCACCCGAACCCAGCAGCGAGCGCGGCGTGTGGCCGACCCAGGCGGCGGCATTGGCCGAGACGTGCGCGATGTGGCCGCCAGGATCGACGGCCAAAAGAAAGCCGGCCGCCTGGATGCGGCCGAGCCGGTGGATGGGTTCGGAGGCGCATTCCGCCAGCGCGCGCTCCAGCGGGGTCGGTTCGCGGCTCACATACTCCTTCGCCAGCGGCAGACTTCTTCTTGGTGCCGGTGACTTTACCCGACGCTCGATACACTGCGTGCCTTCTTCCAGACTTGTTGATCCGGGGCAAAGCCATGCCGTTCGTCGACCTGCGCAGTGACACCGTGACCCGACCCACCACCGCGATGCGCGAGGCGATCGCACGCGCCGAGGTGGGCGACGACGTGTTCGGCGACGACCCAACGGTCAACGCGCTGCAGCAGCGCATGGCGCAGATGCTCGGCAAGGAGGCGGCGCTGTTCATGCCCACCGGCACGCAGAGCAACCTGTGCGCGCTGATGAGCCACTGCCAGCGCGGCGACGAGTACATCGTCGGCCAGATGGCCCACACCTACCGCTGGGAGGCGGGCGGGGGGGCGGTGCTCGGCAGCATTCAGCCGCAGCCGATCGCCCACCAGGCCGACGGAACGCTGGCGCTGGCCGACATCGAGGCCAGCATCAAGCCCGACGACCCGCACTTCGCGCGTTCGCGGCTGCTGTGCCTGGAGAACACGCTGGGCGGCCGGCTGATGCCCATGGCCTACCTGCGCGACGCGACCGCGCTGGCCCGGCGCCACGGTCTGGCGACTCACCTCGATGGCGCGCGCCTGTTCAATGCCGCGGTCGGGCTGGGCGGCGACCCGCGCGCCAACGCGAGGGAGATGGCCGAACTGTTCGACAGCGTCTCCGTGTGCTTCAGCAAGGGCCTCGGTGCGCCGGCCGGCTCGGCCCTGGTGGGCTCCGCGGAGTTGATCGCCCGTGCGAAACGGGTGCGCAAGATGGCCGGCGGCACGATGCGCCAGGCCGGAATCCTGGCCGCGGCGGCGATGCACGCACTGGACCATCACATCGACCGACTGGCCGACGACCATGCCCGTGCCAGGCGGCTCGCCGAAGGCCTGCAGGGGCTGCCCGGCGTGACGGTGCAGATGCCGCAGACCAACATGGTGTTCATCGATCTGCCGCGCGAGCGTGCCGCCGCCGCGGTGGCGGCGCTGCGCGAGCAGGGTGTGCTGAGCACCGGTCTGTACCAACTGCGCCTCGTCACCCACCTCGACGTGAACGACGAGCAGATCGACCAGGCGATTGCCGCGCTGCGCCGCGCGCTGCACTGACCGCATGCCACCCGGGACAACACCATGACCATCACCAACACCGAAGCCCTGACCCGCACGATCGAGCACCGCGAGATCTTCCACGACGAGATGCTCGCGCTGATGCGCCGCATCATGGGCGGCGAGATGTCGCCGGTGATGATGGCAGCACTGCTGATCGGCCTGCGCGTCAAGAAGGAGACCATCGGCGAGATCACCGCCGCCGCGCAGGTGATGCGCGAGTTCTCCACCAAGGTCGAGGTGGCCGACCGCAAGAATCTCGTCGACATCGTTGGCACCGGTGGCGACGGCTCGCACACCTTCAACATCTCGACCTGCTCGATGTTCGTCGCCGCAGCCTGCGGTGCGCGCGTCAGCAAGCATGGCAACCGCAGCGTGTCGAGCAAGTCGGGCAGTGCCGACGTGCTCGAGGCCCTGGGCGTGAGCCTGTCGTTGCCGCCGGCAGCCATCGCCCGCTGCATCGCCGACACCGGCATCGGCTTCATGTTCGCGCCCAACCACCACCCGGCGATGAAGAACGTGGCGCCGGTGCGCAAGGAACTCGGCGTGCGCACCATCTTCAACATCCTCGGGCCGCTGACCAACCCGGCCGATGCGCCGAACATCCTGATGGGCGTGTTTCACCCCGACCTGGTCGGCATCCAGGTGCGCGCCCTGCAGCGCCTGGGCGCCGAGCATGCGCTGGTGGTCTACGGCCGCGACGGCATGGACGAGGTCTCGCTGGGCGCCGCCACGCTGGTGGGCGAGTACAAGGACGGCGGCATCCGCGAGTACGAGATCCACCCCGAGGACTTCGGCCTGACGATGGCGAGCAACCGCACGCTGAAGGTCGAGACGCCCGAGCAGAGCAAGGCCATGCTGCATGCGGTGCTCGACAACGAGCCCGGCCCGGCACGCGACATCGTGCTGCTCAATGCCGGCGTGTCGCTGTACGCCGCCAACGTCACGGCGAGCATGGCCGACGGCGTGGCGCTGGCGCGCGAGGCGCTGGCCTCGGGCAAGGCGCTGGCCAAGATGCACCAGTTCGTCGCGCGCACCAAGGAGTTGGCGCAGGCATGAGCGACATCCTCAACAAGATCGTCGCCGTCAAGCGCGAGGAGATTGCCGAAGCGCGCCGTCGGCGCGACCTGGCTTCGCTGCGCCGAGATGCCGAGTCGCTTGGCGGGCAGCGCGACTTCGCCGGCGCACTTCGCGCCAAGGTGGCCGCCGGAAGGCCTGCAGTGATCGCCGAAATCAAGAAGGCCAGCCCGAGCAAGGGCGTGCTGCGCGAGCAGTTCGTGCCGGCGGATATCGCCGCCAGCTACGAACGCGGCGGCGCGACCTGCCTGAGCGTGCTGACCGACGTGCAGTTCTTCCAGGGCCACGCCGACTACCTGCAGCAGGCCCGCGCGGCCTGCACGCTGCCGGCGCTGCGCAAGGACTTCATGGTCGACGCCTACCAGGTGTTCGAGGCGCGTGCGATGGGCGCCGACTGCATCCTGCTGATCGCCGCCTGCCTCGACGATGCGTTGATGGCCGACCTGGAGGCGCAGGCGCTGGCGCTGGGCATGGCAGTGCTGGTCGAGGTGCACGATGGCCCCGAACTCGACCGCGGTTTGCGGCTGAAGACGCCTCTCGTGGGCATCAACAACCGCAACCTGCGCACGTTCGAGGTCACGCTGGACACCACGCTGGGCCTGCTGCCGGAGGTGCCCAAGGATCGCGTGCTCGTCACTGAGAGCGGCATCCTCGGCCCGGCCGACGTGAAGCGCATGCGCGACGCGAACGTGCATGCTTTCCTCGTCGGCGAGGCTTTCATGCGCGCCGCCGACCCGGGCGCTGCGCTGGCGAGCCTGTTCGCGTGACCGCTGACGACCTGCCGGCCGCCTGCGCGAGCCTGCCGCCGGCCTGGGCGCAGGCGCTGCCCGGCTGGACGCCGCAGCGTTTTGCCGAGGTCATCGACCGGGTGCGCGCCGTTTCCGGTTCGAACGTGATCGCGCCGCCCGACCCATTCCGCGCCTTGCGCTTCAACGCTCCCGAAGCCGTGAAGGTGGTGGTGTTCGGTCAAGATCCCTACCCCAAGCCGGGTCATGCCGACGGGCTGGCCTTCTCGGCCGGCCACGGCAAGCCCGCCTCGCTACGCCGCATCTTTCAGGTTCTTGCCGAAGACAGACCGGGGTTCAAGCCGCCGCCGGTGTGGAAACTCGACGGCTGGGCACGCCAGGGGGCCCTGCTGCTGAACCCGACCTTGACCATCGAGGTGGGCCGCATCGGCAGCCACATGGGTTGTGGTTGGCAGGCGCTCACATCCGATATCGTCAAGGTTCTGTGCAAGTTACCGCAGCCGCCGGTGTTCATGCTGTGGGGCGACAAGGCGCGGCAGTTCTTCGTCGAGGCGCAGCCGGCCGGGAGTTCGGTGCGCACCCTGGTGACGCGCCATCCATCGAACGACTTCCAGCGCCGTTTCATGGCCGAAGGCCGCCATTTCCTGGAGACGGCCGCCCTGGTCGACTGGTGGGCCCTGTAGGTCGCCGGAGCCATTCGGGCCTGTGCTATCATCGCGGGCTCTGCGTGGAGGGGTGCCCGAGTGGCTAAAGGGGGCAGACTGTAAATCTGTTGGCTTACGCCTACGCTGGTTCGAATCCAGCCTCCTCCACCAAAGATCCAGTGAATCGTGTTGTCTCCCGAGCGGGAGTAGTTCAATGGTAGAACCCCAGCCTTCCAAGCTGATGACGCGGGTTCGATTCCCGTCTCCCGCTCCATGTCGCCAGAGGCTTGATGTCCCTCCCGGATTCAAGCCTGTGTCGACGGTCAGTTGATCGGCCCATGTGGCTCAGTGGTAGAGCACTCCCTTGGTAAGGGAGAGGTCGCGCGTTCGATCCGCGCCATGGGCACCAAGTCTTGATATTCATTCTCGTTTTCGAGGAGCGATGTGATGGCAAAAGGCAAATTCGAGCGGACCAAGCCGCACGTGAACGTGGGGACGATTGGTCACGTGGACCATGGCAAGACGACGCTGACGGCGGCGATCACGACCGTGCTG
>Ga0209480_10002266_pt1 | contig 13328 bp, 15 predicted proteins | sample JI61114C2DNA_FD_187501 | JGI IMG/M metagenome (GOLD analysis project Ga0209480, IMG submission 187501) | Wastewater effluent complex algal communities from Wisconsin, to seasonally profile nutrient transformation and Carbon sequestration -... | ecosystem: Engineered > WWTP > Effluent > Algae...
TGACGCGCATCCTGATCGTTGAGGACGAGGTGTCCTTCTCGGACCCGCTGTCGTACCTGCTGAGCAAGGAGGGGTACGACGTCACGGTGGCCGAGAACGGGCACGACGCGCTGACCGCCTTCGACGGCGCGGGCGCCGACCTCGTGCTGCTCGACCTCATGCTGCCCGGGTTGTCCGGCGTCGACGTCTGCCGTGCCCTGCGCCAACGCTCCAACGTGCCGGTCATCATGCTGACGGCCAAGGACAGCGAGATCGACAAGGTCGTCGGGCTCGAGCTGGGGGCTGACGACTACGTCACCAAGCCGTACTCCTCGCGCGAGCTGCTCGCCCGGATCAAGGCCGTGCTGCGGCGACTGGCCGAGCCCGAGGAGCTGCTGCCGACGACCCTGGAGGCCGGGCCGGTGCGCATGGACGTCGAGCGGCACGTCGTGACGGTGCGCGGGGGCCAGCTGCCCTTTCCGCTCAAGGAGTTCGAGCTGCTCGAGATGCTGCTGCGCAACGCGGGACGCGTGCTGACGCGCGGCCAGCTCATCGACCGGGTGTGGGGCAGTGATTACGTCGGCGACACCAAGACGCTGGACGTGCACATCAAGCGGTTGCGCGCCAAGGTCGAGGCGGACCCGGCGAACCCGGTGCACATCCTCACCGTGCGCGGGCTCGGCTACAAATTCGAGGTCTGACCTGAGTCAGAGCGCCGGGGCCTGCTCCTTGCGTCCGGCAGCTTGGCTCCCCCGACGACCAAAGTGCCGGACGTAGCCGCCGGCTCAGCCGAAGACGGTGCCGTTGTGGTGCACGCCCGCCAGCACCGGCACGGTGACGACGTTCTGGCCCGCCTGGGGCGTGGACACCGTGAGGGTGATGGTGTCACCCGCGCTTGCCGGCAGGCCCTCGAACTCGATGAGCGCACCGGTGTCGGACAGCGAGTTGCCGGAGAACGCGGGCACGGCGGCCGTCTCGGTGGACGTTGCGCCCTCGACGCCGAAGGTCACGTTGACGGCTGAGCTACCCCTGTTGACCGCCTGACCGATGAGGACCGCCGGGCCGTCACTGTTCTCGACGACGAGCGCGAGGTTGCGCAGCTCAAGGCCGGGGATCGACAGCGCGACACCGTCGGAGGCCGGGTAGTCGTAGTCGGTCTGGGTGGGTGAGAAGGTTGCGCACCCGGAGGCGAGGAGGCTGGCCGCCAGCAGGGCGGTGGCACGCAGGGCGAGGGCGGCTCGTGTGGTCACGCGGCAAGGATATCCATGAGTGGGTGCACGGCGTCCAACGGCAGGCGGCACCGTCCCCACTGCGGGCGCGTGGGGCGCGCGCGATGCATGGAAAGCGCTGTTCTGTCAAGACCCGATTCATGCCCTGTGGAGTGGTCTCCCCGCCCCTGACCTGCGCAAATGGGTTGTCGTTCCATTTCTGTGGCCTGATTCTGCGTGGTACTCTGAGTGTCGCGAAAGGGGCCAACAACACATGGTTTTCAAGGTCGGCGAAACGGTCGTGTACCCCCACCACGGGGCAGCGCGAATCGAAGAGATCAAGACTCGTACGATCCGCGGAGAGGAGAAGCTGTACCTCAAGTTGAAGGTCGCCCAGGGCGATCTCGTCATCGAGGTACCAGCTGAGAACTGCGACCTCGTCGGCGTCCGCGACGTGGTCTCCAAGGAAGGGCTCGACAAGGTCTTCGAGGTGCTGCGCACCCCGTTCGCCGAGGAGCCGACCAACTGGTCGCGCCGCTTCAAGGCCAACCTGGAGAAGCTCGCCTCCGGCGACGTCATCAAGGTCGCCGAGGTCGTTCGTGACCTGTGGCGCCGCGACAAGGACCGCGGCCTGTCCGCCGGTGAGAAGCGCATGCTCGCCAAGGCTCGCCAGATCCTCGTGTCCGAGCTGGCTCTGGCGGAGAAGACCGACGAGGAAAAGGCCGAGGTCATCCTCGACGAGGTCCTCGCGTCCTGACACCGGGCTCACGCCCACTCCACACTGACGTGACCGACGCCGACGCTGCCCCGAGCAGCGTCGGCGTCGTCGTCGTCGCAGCCGGTTCCGGTAGCCGCCTGGGTGCTGACGTCCCCAAGGCGTTCGTCCACCTCGGGGGCCGGCCCCTGCTCGCCCACGCGCTCGACACCATCGCCCGGATGCCGGGGCGCACCGAGGTCGTCGTCGTCGCCCCGGCGGGCCTCACCGACCCGGATGACCCGCTGTGGTCGGGCGTCGACCTCCCTGCCGGCGCGGTGGTCGTGCCCGGAGGGGCCGAGCGCACCGACTCGGTCGCGGCCGGGATGGCCGCCCTGCCCCCTGGTTGCGAGATCGTGCTCGTGCACGACGCCGCGCGCTGCCTGATGCCGCTCGCCGTGTTCCTGCGGGTGGTCGACGCGGTGCGTGCCGGTGCGGCTGGTGCGGTCCCCGGCCTGCCGGTGGTTGACACCATCAAGACGGTCGACGCTGCCGGGGTGATCACGGGGACGCCCGAGCGGTCAGCGCTGCGCGCGGTGCAGACCCCGCAGGGGTTTCGACGACAGGTGCTGGAGCGCGCCCACGCCAGCGGTCTTCAGGCCACCGACGACGCGGCGCTGGTCGAGCTCTGCGGTGACGACGTGGTCGTCGTCGACGGCGACCCGCTGGGTGCCAAGGTGACGACCGCCGACGACCTCGAGCGGGCGCAGTGGCTGCTCAGGCGGGCTGCCACACTGGGCGGATGATGCAGCTGCCACGGGTCGGCGTCGGGGTCGACGTTCACGCACTCGCGCCCGAGGGCTCCGATCGCGAGCTGTGGGTGGCAGGGGTGTACTGGCCGGGGGAGCGCGGGCTCGACGGCCACTCCGACGCCGACGTCGCAGCACACGCGGCCTGCGACGCGCTCTTCACGGCCGCCGGCATCGGTGACCTGGGGGCGCACTTCGGTACCGGTCGGCCGGAGTTCGCCGGGGCCTCCGGCGTGACCCTGCTCTCCGAGGCGGCCCGGTTGGTGCGTGCTGCGGGCTTCGAGGTCGGCAACATCGCGGTCCAGGTGATCGGCAACCGGCCCAAGGTGGGCACGCGCCGGGCCGAGGCGGAGCGGGCCCTGTCGGATGCCGTTGACGCTCCCGTGTCGGTGAGCGGCACCACGACCGACGGGCTGGGCCTCACCGGGCGGGGCGAGGGCATCGCGGCGATCGCCACCGCCCTCGTCGTGGCTGCCAGCTGAACCCGCATCCCTGTCCCGCGGGCACATCCGCAGTGGGGGGAGGCCGCTCACGTCAGCCACCCCCAGAGGTCCGACCGTCAGTGGCCGCGGTCGAGCCACTCCTGCAGGTTCGGGGCCTCGTCGCCGATCGTCGTCGTGTCGCCGTGGCCGGTGAGCACGACGGTGTCGGTCGGCAGGGTCAACAGGCGCTCACGGATCGAGTCGATGATCGTCGGGAAGTCGCTGAACGAGCGCCCCGTCGCGCCCGGGCCTCCGTTGAACAGCGTGTCCCCGCTGAGCAGCACCCCGAGCGCCGGCGCGTGCAGGCAGCACGCACCGGGCGCGTGGCCCGGGGTGTGCAGCACGGTCAGCTCGACGTCGCCCACGGTGAAGACCTGGCCGTCGGTGAGCTCGCCACCGGGCGGCTCGGTCTGCGACTGGTCCCACAGCACCCGGTCGTCCGGGTGCAGGGATGCCGTGGCACCGGTCGCGCGCACGAGGTCACCGACCGCGTTGACGTGGTCGTTGTGGCCGTGGGTGCAGACGATCGCGACGACCCTGCGCCCACCGACGGCCTCGAGGATGGCGGGTGCGTCGTGCGCGGCGTCGACGACCAGCACGTCGCTGTCGTCACCGACCAGCCACACGTTGTTGTCGACCTCCCACGAGCCCCCGTCGAGCTCGAACACCCCGGAGGTGACCACCCGCTCGACCCGCACGCCACCCGGCGACGGTGCGAGCGGCATCCGGCTGTGCGAGCTCACTGGCCCTCACCCATGACGACGACGGAGCGCAGCACCTCGCCACGGTGCATCTTGTCGAAGGCGGCCTCGACGTCGGTGATGCCGATGCGCTCGGTGACGAAGGCGTCGAGGTCGAACCGGCCTTGGCGGTAGAGCTCGACGAGCATCGGGAAGTCGCGCGAGGGCAGGCAGTCGCCGTACCAGCTCGACTTCAGCGAGCCGCCGCGACCGAAGATCTCGATCATCGGCAGGGTGACCTGCTTGTCGGGGGTCGGCACGCCGACGAGCACCACCGTGCCCGCGAGGTCGCGGGCGTAGAAGGCCTGCTCATAGGTCTCGGGACGGCCGACGGCCTCGACGACGACGTCGGCGCCGTGCCCGCCCGTGAGCGCGCGGATCGCCTCGACGGCATCCTCGGTGCTCGAGTCGACGGTGTGGGTGGCGCCGAAGGCCTTGGCTGCCTCGAGCTTGCGGGCGTCGACGTCGACCGCGATGATCGTCGTCGCTCCGGCGACCTTGGCCCCGGCGATGGCCGCGTTGCCGACCCCGCCGCAGCCGATGACGGCGATCGAGTCGCCGCGGCCGACGCCGCCGGTGTTGACGGCCGCGCCGAAGCCGGCCATGACCCCGCAGCCGAGCAGGCCGACCGCAGCGGCATCCGCCCGGTCGACCTTGGTGCACTGCCCTGCGGCGACGAGGGTCTTGTCGATGAAGGCGCCGATGCCCAGGGCCGGGCTCAGCTCGGTGCCGTCGGTCAGGGTCATCTTCTGCTTCGCGTTGTGGGTGGCGAAGCAGTACCAGGGCTTGCCCTTGAGGCAGGCGCGGCACTGGCCGCAGACGGCCCGCCAGTTGAGGATCACGAAGTCGCCCGGGGCCACCTCGGTGACGCCCTCGCCGACCGCCTCGACCGTGCCGGCGGCCTCGTGCCCGAGCAGGAAGGGGTAGTCGTCGTTGATGCCACCCTCGCGGTAGTGCAGGTCGGTGTGGCAGACCCCGCACGACTCGACCTTGACGACGGCTTCACCCGGCCCGGGGTCGGGAACGACGATGTCGACGAGCTCGACCTCGGCTCCCTTGGATCGGGCGATGACTCCCTTGACGGTCTGTGGCACGGGTACTCCTCGGGTCGGCGACGGTGCTGACGAGCCCTCGCGGGCGCTGGCGTCACGCTAGCCGCCGCTCTCGGATGCCGGTAGGCCGGGTCGGTGGGGTCAACTTCTCCGCCCTCCCTGTGATGACGGAGAAGTGTGTTCGCGGCGGAGACATATGTCCGTCAGCGTGCGACTTCCCCGCCGTCACCGTGATGACGGAGAAGCTCAGGTCAGCTCGACCCGGCGATTGCTGGCACGGGCCAGCGCCGATCGCACCAGGGCGTCCACACGGCGAGGGTGGTCGAGGTCGGCCCAGGTCAACCGGACCACCTCGTAGCCCAGAGCCCGGAGGGCATCCTCGCGACGCTTCTCGGCAGCCAATGCCTCCCGGCCGTCCTTGCCGGCGTACTTCACGAGCCCGTCGAACTCCACGATCACGCGAGAGCCCACGAGGAAGTCGGCGCGGGCCATGACCGTTCCGGCGGCGTCGGTGACTCGCACCTGGCTGCGCGGGGCATGGCCCAGGTCGATCAGCAGCAGCCGGGTCCGGGTCTCGCCGACCGATTCGGCCAAGGGGTCGCACGCGCGCAGCCATCGTTGCGCCCGCAGTCCCCGGCGCGCAGTAGGTGCCAGGTGCCCGATCATCTCGACCACGTCGTCGATCTGGACTCGACCGGTCGCCAGGGCCCGGTCCGCGGCGACCATCACTGGCAGACGGCCCTCTCGGAGCGCAACCTGCGCGAGGGCGACGGCAATCGTGACGCTGCGGCATCCGTCGACATCCACCACGGGCAGTGACGGGTCGGCCGCATGCACGCGAAGGGCTCCCTCACGGCGCACCCTGCGCACCAGTCCGAACAGGTCGACGACGTCATGCGGCACGCCGAACAGTGGGAGCCCATGCACGGCGAGGGCGCTCTGGTGGGTGGCGGCCTCGCCCGGCGCGTTGCCGCGGGTGCGCAGAACGGCCCTGGTCATCAGAGCGAGTTGTTGCTCGGGTGTGGAGCCGGCCCAGTCGGAGGCGACGACGAAAGAGCCGCGTCTTACTCGGCGCAGCACCCCGGCGCGCAGGAGGGCAGCGAGGGCGTGGGGGTCGACGTCGGCGTGGTGGACGTCCTGGCTCGCGATGATGCCGTTGTTGGCGGCTGCCAGGGCGAGGAGTCGGTCGGACATCCCTCGATCCTGCCCGCCCGGCGGGGATCCACGGAGTTGTCCACAGAGCGAAGTGAGAAGTTTCCGACCCGATGCGGGCGGCATCCGAGGTGGGGGAGGTCGGGAACGTCTCCGCCGTCACTGGGACGGCGCAGATCATGGGCCAGGGCGGAGATATACCTTCGCCTCGGCGCCACGAGACCGCCGTCACAGGGGTGGCGGAGAAGAGGCGCGGCAGCCTGACAGGGGTGGCCGAGCAGGGGCATCGCCACCTGGGCCGGATGCCGGTCGCGGGCTTCGCGGAATCGGTGCACCCGCCGCGCCGGTAGCCTTACCGGGTGACTCTCAGGCTTTTCGACTCCCTCACGCGCGAGTTGCGTGACTTCGTCCCCGTCGTGCCCGGCAAGGCGGGGATCTACATCTGTGGGCTCACGACCCAGGCACCACCCCACCTCGGCCACGTGCGCTTCGCCGTGGCGTTCGACGTGCTGCGCCGCTGGCTGGCCCGTGGGCACGGCTACGACGTCACGCTCATCCGCAACGTCACCGACATCGACGACAAGATCCTCGCGAAGTCGCTGGAGTCCGGCGAGGCCTGGTACGCGGTGTCCTACCGCAACGAGCTCGAGACCTCTGCTGCGCTCGCGTCGCTCGGAGTGCTGCCCCCGACCTACGAGCCGCGCGCGACCGGGCACGTGCCCGAGATGGTCGAGCTGATGGCGGCCCTCGTCGAGCGGGGTCACGCCTACGCAGCCGCCGACGGCAGCGGCGACGTGTACTTCGACGTGCGCAGCTGGTCGGACTACGGCGCGCTGACCCACCAGAAGGTCGACGACATGGTCGACGCCGAGGATGCCGACCCGCGCGGCAAGCGCGACCCCCGTGACTTCGCGCTGTGGAAGGGTCACAAGGCCGACGAGCCCCCGACCGCGTCGTGGCCGACCCCGTTCGGCCCGGGCCGCCCGGGCTGGCACCTCGAGTGCTCGGCGATGGCCCGCAAGTACCTCGGTGACACCTTCGACATCCACGGTGGTGGCGTCGACCTGCGGTTCCCGCACCACGAGAACGAGCTCGCCCAGTCGCGCGCGGCCGGTCTCGGCTTCGCCAACTACTGGCTGCACAACGCCTGGGTGACGCTGCACGGCGAGAAGATGAGCAAGTCGCTCGGCAACTCGTTGCGGGTCAGCGAGGTCGTCAAGGAGCACCGCCCGCTCGCGGTCCGCTACTACCTCACGGCTGCCCACTACCGCTCGACGATCGAGTTCCACGCCGGGTCGCTCGAGGAGTCCGACACGGCGGTCCAGCGGATCGAGGGGTTCCTGCGTCGTGCGCTGCCCGGCATCCTCACGGCCCTGCCGACGGGCGACGAGACGCTGCCCGAGGACTTCCGCGAGGCCATGGACGACGACCTCGGCGTCTCCAGTGCCCTCGCCGCGGTGCACGAGGCCGTCACCACCGGCAACACCGCGCTCGACGACGGTGACCACGAGGATGCCGCTGCCGTCGCCCGCGTCGTCATCGCCATGACCGACGTGCTCGGCGTCAACCCGCTCGACCCCGCGTGGTCCGCCAGTGACTCCTCGGCGGCGGATGCCCTCGCGAGCCTTGACTCACTCGTCAAGGAACGCCTCTCGGCCCGGGCCCACGCCCGTGCCGCTCGTGACTACGACACCGCGGATGCCATCCGCGACGAGCTCGCCGCCGCAGGCATCGCGCTCGAGGACACCGCCGCCGGGGCCCGCTGGTCCTTGGCGCGGGGACGGAGCGAATGACTCATGGCCGGTAACTCCCAGCGCCGCGGCGCGATGCGCAGTTCGAGCAAGAAGGGCCCGCAGGTCGGCTCCGGAGGTCAGCGACGTCGTGGGCTCGAGGGCAAGGGCCCGACGCCCAAGGCGGCCGACCGCCCGAACCATAAGGCACACAAGATGGCCAAGGCGGCGGACCGCCGCAGTGGCGCAACGGGTGGGCGCACGAGCACGCGCAAGAACAAGGCGAGCAGCGAGATGGTCGCCGGGCGCAACTCGGTGCTCGAGGCCCTGCGCGCCGAGGTGCCCGTCACGACGATGTACGTCGCCGGACGGATCGACTCCGACGACCGGGTCCGTGAGGCGCTCAAGCTCGCCACCGAGCGCTCCATCCCCGTGCTCGAGACCCCTCGCGGAGAACTCGACCGCCTCACCGACGGAGCGGTGCACCAGGGCCTGGCCCTTCAGGTGCCGCCCTACGAGTACGCCCACCCCAGCGACCTCATCGATCCCGAGGCCCCCGGCATCCCGCTCGTCGTCGCGCTCGACGGCATCACCGACCCGCGCAACCTCGGTGCGATCGTGCGTTCGGTCGCGGCCTTCGGTGGGCACGGTGTCGTCGTGCCCAGCCGGCGCTCGGTGGGCATGACGGCCTCCGCGTGGAAGACCTCCGCCGGAGCGGCAGCCCGCATCCCGGTCGCCCAGGCCACCAACCTGACCCGGGCTCTCGAGGACTACCGCAAGGCCGGCTTCTTCGTCATCGGCCTCGACATGGACGGCGACGTCGAGCTGCCCGACATGGAGCTCGCGTCGGAGCCGATCGTCATCGTCGTGGGCTCCGAGGGCAAGGGTCTGTCCCGGCTCGTGCGCGAGACCTGCGACCAGATCGTGTCCGTTCCGATGTCCTCGGCGGTCGAGTCCCTCAACGCCGGCATCGCCACCGGGGTGACCCTCTACGAGGTTGCCCGCAGGCGCCGACGGGCCTGACCTCTGGCGTCGTCGCGGCCGGATGCCGGTGGGCGGCGACCGGGTTCAGCGCCCGGGAACGCGGCGATTTGGGTCGAGATGACCCCGTGGCTGTGGAAGGATCGGCGCCGCCGGAGGACTCCGGCACCTGGGGGGTGCGCAACCCCACACTCGTATCGAGAGGGAACTCATGTCTGACTACGGATCGACTCCGCCGCCCCCGCCGCCCCCGCCGCCCGGCTCGGGCGACGGCGGCTACGGCGGCTACGCCGCGCCGCCGCCGGTTGGTGGCCCCGTGGGCGGTCCGCCCGACAACAAGCTGGTGTGGTCCATCCTCGCGACCATCTTCTGCTGCATTCCCCTGGGCATCGTGGCGATCATCAAGTCCGCCGAGGTCAACAGCAAGTGGAACTCCGGTGACGCCGCTGGCGCGCACCAGTCCGCAGCCGACGCCGCGAAGTGGATCAAGTGGGCCGTCATCGCCGGCGTCGTGTCCGCGGTTCTCAGCGTGGTCGCGTGGTTCCTGTTCGTCGTCGCCCTCGGTGCCGCGAGCACCACGAGCGGCATGTGACACTACGCCATGAGCATCGGGGCGGGTCGTGCCCGGCTGCTGCTCGAGACATCGAGCGGCAGCCGGCGCATGGTCGCCCCTGTGGCGGTCGCGGCGGCAGCAGCAGGGGTCGTCACGACGATCGCCCTGATCGACCCCAACATCGAGGGTCACTACCCCACGTGTCCATGGCTGGCGCTGACCGGGACGTTCTGTCCGGGGTGCGGGTCGCTGAGGGCGATCCACGCTCTGGCACACGCCGAACTCGGCGTCGCCATGGCGCGCAACCCGTTGACCGTGATCGCCGTCGGTTGGCTGGTTCTCTGGTTCGGTCTGTGGACCTGGCGCCGGCTGACCGGCCGGGTCCGGACCACGATGGCGCCCGCGTGGTTGCTCCACGGCATCCTCGTCGTCATCCTGGGTTACTGGGTGCTCCGGAACATCCCCGGATGGACGTTCCTGTCCCCCGCTTGATGGCCAGGTCCGCCGCTTCCTATCGGCGACACGAGAGGTATGGACGGATGAGCGAATTCCCTGCTGGGTGGTATCCCCAGGCAGACGGCACCGAGCGGTTCTGGTCCGGCGCGGACTGGACGGACCAGTGGCGGCCGTCACCTGCGCAGCCGCGGAGTGTCGTACCCGCTGCGGCCATCCAAACCGTGGCCGGTCAGCCTCCCGTGATGTACCCCGGTGTCGGCTATGCGCCGATGGTCGCGCCCAAGAGCCCGGGGCTCGCGCTGCTGGGCTCGTTCTTCCTCCCCGGGCTTGGTCAGCTGATCAACGGGGACGCGGCCAAGGGCGTCCTGATGTTCCTCGGGTACGTCTTCAGCTTCCTCCTCATGTTCGTCCTGGTCGGCTTCCTGACTGCTCCAGCAATCTGGATCTGGGGAATGGTCGATGCCTACACAGGCGCGCAGCGCTGGAACATGCAGCGGGGCATCGTCAGCTGACCAGGGCAGCGAGCGACTGTGACGAGCAAGGGCGCCTCCCGTGCGGGAGGCGCCCTTGGCGGCATCCGAGCGCGGCCGTCGGCCGGGTCCGCGTCAGCCCTTGGGCACGACGACGACCGTGGAGTGCACCGCCTTGTCGGCGATGGTCTGCTTGTTGTCGTCCCACAGCATCCACAGGTAGGACAGGTAGATCACCTGGTTGACGACGTTGCTGACGACCTCGCGCAGGAAGCACATCCCCGCCCCGATCGGCTGGCCGGTCTTGTCGTCGACGAGCTTGAGGCCGATGACCTTCTTGCCGACGCTCTGGCCGGTGCGGCCCATCTTGAAGACCCGGTTCCACAGGCTGATGGCCAGCGAGATCAGGGCACCGAGCCCGATGAGCAGGCCCCCGATCACGGCCACTGACCCGTTGCCGCCTTCGCTCTGGGTCATGCCGTACTCGTCGACATAGAGCTCGGTCGGCGCTGCCGACACCAGCATGATGATCCCGATGATCATGGGGATCAGCCCGATCATGCTGATCAGCACGTCGACGAGCAGCGCCAGGACGCGCTGACCGAACGTGGCCACCTGACCGAAGTTGGCCTGCACGTAACCGAGCGAGCCCGGGTGCATGGCCGGGCCGCCGGCGTACGCGGGGGCCTGGCCGTAACCGCCGCCGTAGGGGTTCGGGGCCGGCGGCTGCGCCGCACCGTAGGGGGCGGGGGGCTGGGGGGCGCCGTAGGGCGCGGGGGGTGCGCCAACGGCATCCGCGGGGGGTGCCGTTGGCGCTGGGGGTGCCGGGGGCGTTGGCACCGGCGGGTTGGGCTCTTGGCCGTAGGGCTGGGGGGTCTGCTCACTCATGGCATCGACCCTACGTCCGGGCTGGGGTGCCCTGCGGTCAGCCACGCCCCTTGGACTTCGCGATGACGGGCAACTGCTGGGTGTCGATGCCCAGGACCGCCTGCTCGTCCGGCTTGCCCGGCAGGATCGATCGGACGTAGTCGTCGATCGCGTCCTCGATGGGGATGTCGTGCTGCGCGCGCTCGGCCATGTACCAGCGGTGCTCCAGCACCTCGTGGAAGACCTCGGCGGGTTCGAGCTTGGTGACCAGCTCGCGCGGCACCCGGCGGGTCACCGGCTCGTAGACGTGGGTCAGCCAGTCGTGGGCCACGATCGTCTCGTCCTCGCCCTGGCGTCCGGTGCCGGCCGTGTAGGCGTCGAGGTCGTTGAGCAGGCGGCGGGCCTGGTTCTCTCGGACGTCGAGACCGGTGAGGCGCAGCAGGCGCCGCGAATGGTGGCCCGAGTCGACGACCTTGGGCTGGATCTGGATGGACGTGCCGTCGATGTCGGTGGTGATGGCCAGTTCGTCGACGTCGAACCCGAGGGCGTTGAGCGAGCGGATGCGATCATCGACGCGCCAGCGCTCCTGGTCAGCGATGAGTTGGCTTCCGGTCAGGGCATCCCACAGCTCGCGGTACCGCGAGACGATGCGGGCGCTGACCTCGATGGGGTCGCGGTCCTCCTGGAGCAACCCACCGGCCTCGAGGTCCATCAGCTCGCCGGCGATGTTGACCCGGGCGATCTCGAGGTCGTGCTCGCGCTGCCCGTCGCTGAGCTTGGGACGCAGCTCGCCGGTCTCGGCGTCGACGAGGTAGGCGGCGAACGCCCCGGCATCGCGCCGGAACAGGGTGTTGGACAGTGAGACGTCACCCCACCAGAACCCGGCCAGGTGCAGGCGCACCAGGAGCACGGCGAGGGCGTCGATGAGACGCGTGGCGGTACCCTTGCGCAGCGACTGGCTGTAGAGCGCGCGGTACGGCAGCGAGAACTGCAGGTGGATGGTGATGAGGCAGGCGTCGAGCTCGGTGCCGTCCTCGGCGACGCGCCCGCTCACCACCGCGAAGGGCTCGACACAGGGCATGTCCATGCGATTGAGGTTGCGCAGCATCTCGTACTCGCGCTGCGCGATGTCGGCCTTGATCTCCTTGACCGCCAGCACTCGGCCCGAGAGGCGCACGAAGCGCACGACGTGCCGGGAGATGCCGCGGGGCAGGGCGGCCAGCAGCTCTTCGGGCCATTCCTCGAGCGGGATGCGCCATGGCAGGTCCAGCAGGGCAGGGTCCGGACGGGCGGCGGTGATCTCCAGGGCCATGAGGGGCGAGCCTTTGCGTGCGGGAGGGTGGTGAGTGCGAGGTCGCGCGGGGGGAAGCAGGGATGCCGGGTGCGGCGGGTACGCGCGACGCCCCGGACGAGTGCTCGTCCGGGGCGTCGCGGGCGGTCCCGGTGCCAGTGAGGCGTCAGCCCATGCGCTGGCCGGTCTCCTTGTTGAACACGTGCATGTGGTTCGGGTTCGGGTAGACGTAGATCTTCGAGCCCTTGTCGGGCACGTTGCGGCCGTCGACCCGCGCGATGAACGGCTTGGCGAGGGCGTCGTCGCCACCGCCCTCGAGCTTGACGTCGGGGTTGGCCGGGGTGGCGTAGACGTAGGCGTCGGCGCCGAGCTCCTCGACGACGTCGACCACGAGCTCGAGCCCGTCACGGTCGGTGGTGACCTCGACGTCCTCGGGGCGCATGCCGACGATCACGTGCGACCCGGCGGCACCGAGCAGCGAGCGTTCGACGGGCAGGCGGTGGCTGCCGAACTGGACGCCGTCCTCGGTGACCGGCACCGAGACGAGGTTCATCGCGGGGGAGCCGATGAAGCCGGCGACGAACACGTTGTTCGGCTTGTCGTACATCTCGCGCGGGCTGGCGCACTGCTGGAGGATGCCGTCCTTGAGCAGGGCGATGCGGTCACCCATGGTCATGGCCTCGATCTGGTCGTGCGTGACGTAGACCGTGGTGACGCCGAGCCGGCGCTGCAGCGACGCGATCTGGGTGCGGGTCTGCACGCGCAGCTTGGCGTCGAGGTTGGACAGCGGCTCGTCCATGAGGAAGACCTGGGGGGAGCGGACGATGGCCCGGCCCATGGCGACGCGCTGGCGCTGGCCACCGG
>Ga0209480_10002269_pt1 | contig 13316 bp, 10 predicted proteins | sample JI61114C2DNA_FD_187501 | JGI IMG/M metagenome (GOLD analysis project Ga0209480, IMG submission 187501) | Wastewater effluent complex algal communities from Wisconsin, to seasonally profile nutrient transformation and Carbon sequestration -... | ecosystem: Engineered > WWTP > Effluent > Algae...
AATTACGGTTATTGTCAGAATGGAAAATGTAGCAGGACAACCCGACGATCAAACGGTTACATACAAATCTGATGTAACGATTCGCAACTCGGATTATATGTTGAATCAATATTAGACGGAATTTTTTCAGGAGCAAAAAATGGAAAAACGAAAGAACAGAGAACGCGAAAAAGGCGCGGCAATGATTACGGTGTTGCTGGTTTCGATGTTGTTGATGATTGCCGGAACAGGCTTGCTTCTGGAAGTTTCGATGCACACGGCGAACATTACTGACGCAACTGCCGAAGTTCAAGCATATAATGCGGCGGAAAGCGGAATTCAATCGGCGATAAATGTTCTTCGCGGCAATGTTTTGTTGACCGATGCTAACCGAATCGATACGACAAAACCGACGACACATGCAAATAATCGTATTGATTTTCGGAAAGCCGTAACTGCTTCGACTTCAAATTTCTCCGGCGACACAGGCGGTCAAGCACGTCTTTCGCGTTGGATGAATTACAATTACGCGTCAACAAATTCTCCATCAGCCGACCGAATCACACTCGGCGAAGGAAGTTTTTCTACTTCAAGCACAAGTGCTTTTGACGTAACGATCACTGATCCTGACAATACAGGTCAAATTATTTCCTACACGACCGAAGGTAAATTTTTAGATTTGAGCGACGGTTTATGGAAAGTCGAACTTCCCGTCGGTTCGGGATTGAATTTGGCAAAATTGGTGTTTACGCCGCACGTTCAAAATAATCTAGATGTTTCAAGCGGAGTTGCGCCCGCAAAGTTCGGAAGTTTCAGAATTATTCCGCTCGGTTTGCCGCTCACGATTCTTAACGAAGATCTGCGTTTTCAACTTTTGGTAAAAATGACTGCGCCATATACGGCAACGAGAATTATTCGCGGACATCTGAAAATCAACATTTTCGGCGGCGGTTCGTTAATTCAATTTGACTGGGATTCAAAAGTTCATCACTTGATGGGCAGCACGATCACGCTCGATTATGATCCGCAAAATGTTAATTTGCTTGGGTTTACGCATATTAACGGCACGATAACGGGAGTTGAACCTTATCGCGTCGTTATTCGCTCGACAGGTTACGGACCACGCGGCGCAAAGAAAATTCTCGAAGCAACGGTGCAGAAAAATTACTTTAACGGATTAACTGCGCCCGCAACTTTAACCTTGGTCGGACCAAACGGACCGGGATATGTTTTTAATTCGGGAAATTCGCAAAACGTCACATATTCGGGCGATGACATAGCAACAAACGCAATTATTCCGCCGGTCGGTGCGACAAATAATTCAAATTTAACGATCATAGAAAGTCAACTTTGTTTGATCTGCAAACCGAACACAATCGGCGTTCCCGCAAATGTTCAAGAAGAATTACCTGATTGGCTGCAATCAACGCAAAATTTAGATTCTTTGATTAAAAATCTGCGAAATGTCGCGCAAACATCGGGGCGATATTACAGCAGCGGACAAACTCCGCCGGATCTGGGAAATAATGCGACGGGAACGGGAATTACGTTTGTTGACGGCGATCTTTCAATGGCTGGTTCGGGCGGCGGAATTTTGATCGTTACCGGAAAACTGCGGTTTAACGGCGGTTTCGATTTCAACGGTTTAATTATCGTAACCGGAGCTGACGGACTCGACCGACGCGGCGGCGGAAACGGACTTTTGCAAGGTAATATCGTGATTGCGCCATACGATCCGACAAACTTGAGCATCGGATTCAAATCGCCGAAATATGATATTTCAGGCGGCGGCACTTCAGAAATGCGTTACAATTCGAGCAGTTTAGCCAACGGAATGACCGCGGTTAGTAACTTTGTTTTAGGAGTTGCCGAAAAATGATATGACGATAACGAGAACTAGATAAATTATTATTTTAAGGAGTTATAATGTATAAAATTTTCCCACATATTTTATTTTTAACTTTTTCTACATTTTTCATGGCTTGCACAACCATCAAGTCGTCAGAACTGAAAGAAGTTATGTTTGAAGAGAGAAATGAGAAAGGAGAAATCGTGGTTTCCGAAGAAGATTTGCAACCGAAACAGATTTCAACTTCAAAAGGAACCAAAACAGAACCGAATTTTACATTGAACGATAGATCAGAAATCGTCACAATGTATGACGGCTACGGAAACAAAACTGAAACTCGTTATTTTAAAGGACATTCGCGCGTTCAACTTGTTGTGGTTCGCAGCGGAACTGATAAAACAAAACAAGTTTTCGTTTACGGTTTCAGTGAAGAAACAATGCAGATAGATGATAAATTCAGCGAAGTTGCTCTGAGCGGATCAGGTGACGAAATCGCCGATGCTGCCGGTTTGAAAACAAACAGACCATTTAAATCATCAACATTGTCCATCAAACCGACACCGATTCCATCAAATATGGAAACGGTAACTTTTCCCGCCGAATCTTTGGCGCAAACTCAGAAGTTAGAAACAGTTATACCGAAAGAGCAGACGAAAGAATCAGGAAATGATTTAAATCAAATCGAGCAATTTGCGAAAGAAAATCAAAAACTCTTGACGGAATTTGAGAAATCTTCGGTTATAACGCAAGATTTTCAACTGAACAGTAGAAATAAAAAAAGATTGCCCAAAAAATAGATAAGTTAAACCAAAGGCACAAACGCGACCGCGAGTAAGCGTGTCAAGAGCGATAATTTTGCACGCGCTCGTGTTTTCGCCTTCGTTTCTCAAAAATACTTCAAATAAAATTTGCTTTCGAGTCGGATTTAAGCGTGTCTTAATCCGACTATTTGCGTTTAACATTGTTAAGTTATGACAAATAAGTATTGACATTATTTGTCTTATTGTGATACAACATAATGGGAGAAAAAGTGCGAAACTACGCATGGTCGCTTCAAGTTCAGAAACGGATAACCTCCTCAAATCGAAAAGAAAGCAAGCCTAAGCGTATCTTGGAACTATAAAATAATGTCAAAGCAAAGCGGTTTTTCACTACTTGAATTAGTTATCGTTATTACGGTAACAATAATCATTACAACAGTTGCTGTTGTTGCCTACTCAACCGGCAAGAAACATTCGGCAGATGATCAGGCACGGCAGATTGCTGATATTTTAGATGAAGCGCGTCAGAAAGCTTTGAATCAGAGAACTACTTTTCGAGTAGAAATCAACAAAACCCGCAATCGTATCAGATTGATCGACGAAAAAACCGCAACTACGGCAACTGATGATGTTGAGGTGAAATCAGTCCAACTTTCTAGTCAAACAACAATCGGACCGATTGCTCCGAATGTTACTGCTACGCCAACGGCAACTTCGCCGATTCCTGTCGCAAGTTACAGCTCCAGCACATATCCTCTTAGTTCAGGTGACCAAAAAATAACTCTTCGTTTTCGTAAAAACGGACAAGTTGTTGATGTCGGAACAGATACCGTCGGCACGGGAAGTATCGTCAACGGTATGACAATTTATGTTTATCCGAAAACGGCTTCGGGAGTAAATCCCGATGTCGTGCGGGCATTAACAGTTTTGGGAACATCAGGCGATACCTCATTACTTAAGTGTAAATTTGACGCTAACAATAGATGCGCCGGTTGGACTAGATAATTTGCGAAGTAGGTTAATTTGTTCGGAAACAATAATTTTATGAAGCAAAAGCAACACGAAAAAGGCTTTTCATTGATTGAGACGATGATTGCGCTGGTCATACTTTTGGTCGGCATTTTGTCAACTTTGCAAGCAATTTCTTTCGGTATGTTATATGTCCAGGAAATTGAAAAACGAGGATTTGCCAAAGAAGTTGCCCGTTCAACAATGGAAACTATCTTTTCAATCCGAGATTTACAAGCATTCGATCCGCAAAATGGTGCGGTTTATAACTGGAACACGGTTCAAGTGCAAAGCGGTTCAAATGGCGGAGTATTTTTAGAAGGTTGGAAACCTGTGCGGGAAAATCCCGGAAGTGACGGAATTTTCGGAACAGCCGATGATGTTTGCGCGGCAAATATTTCTTGTGTTGTCGGAGGCACGACCAACAGCAGTCCGGTTGTGAACGGCTACGAACGAAAAATCGAAACTTTCGACATCGTAGAAAATGGTGTCGTCAGAAAAAGACGAATTGATGTAAAAGTCAGATATTTTGTCGGAAGATTACGGAAAGAATTGGTCGAATCAACAATCGTTGCTAATTTGCCGGTGAATTAATACGAAAATTGATACCGAACTTTGAGTAAAAATTATGTTGTCGAAAAAAAGCAGAGAAAAAAACGGACACGAAAAAGGATTCAGTATTTTGGAGCTGATCGTGTCGATGTTAGTTTTTTTAATCGGTGTAGCGGCGGTTTTTAGTGCAACGCAATTTGCTACGATTCAGCGAAATACGATCAGCACGCGCACCGATCAATTAAGAAGTGTGCGGATCGCTTTGGAATATATTCGTCGAGACACGCTCAATGCCGGATTCGGTTATCATCGCACGGGCGGAAATTCGCAAGATAATGTCGGCAACGGACTTTTCGGGTTAGTTTCCGACGGCGATACCGAAAGAGATCTTATGACTTCGATTATCGCCGGAGATAATCGAAATGCGAACAATTTGAATTTCAGCGGTCAAACAGATGTATTAGCGATGATAAGCCGAGATATGTCATTCAATGTCGATCCGGTAACGAAAAATCCGAAGTTAGTTAATTATACGGGAGCCGTTGCAGACGGCGCGTCGGTTAAAATAACTACGGTAACGGGCGAAGCGGCGGCTTGCAATAAATACGATTTATATATGCTCGAATCACAAAGCGGAACGACACAAGTTGTCGGAATGGTAACTTCAAAAGTTAATAACAGCACACTTCAATTTGCCAGAACTGCCGACGATCCGTTCGGAATAAATCAATTGGCAAACGGCACCGGACAAAATCAAAGTTTGCTTGTAACGACTGCCGGCGGCGGAACGATAAAAAGACTCAATATGGTGAGTTACAGCGTTACTGCTAACGGAGTTTTGGTGAGAAAACGCTACGGAAACCGCACCGGAATGTTATCAACCGAACAAGTCGAAACTCGCGAACTCGTTTACGGCGTAAGCGATTTTCAAGTGAAATATTTTATGGAAAACGGCACAACCGTTGATGATCCGTCGAACGGCAATAACGGCAGAACCAATCAATTAAAAATGAACGGCATTGTTCAAGTTCAAGTTTCAATTACACTGGCAACCGAAGTTGACGGAATGCCGCGCGTTTCAACGCCGATAACGATCAAAGAATACATCAGCACAAAAAATTTAAGATACGAATCAAGCTAAAAAAATGAATCTAACTCCTTTTACAAACGCAGAAAAAAAATCGAAAAAACAAAGCGAAGCCGGCGCATCGTTGGTTATGGCTTTGTTGATTATGACGCTGTTAATGGGATTTGCGGCGTATGTGCTTTCACGAACCGTTTCCGAAAATGCGATTGCCAGCAACGATACTGCAGAAAGCCGGACATTTAACGCGGCAGAGGCGGCACTCGAATCTACAACAAGAGATTTTGCAACGGTTGTCGAAAATAAATTAGTTCCGACAGAAAATGATGTTGATACGATTATTGATAAACCCGTGCCTTATTTTGAAGAAAACGGCTACACATTCGTAAAAGAAATCAAACGAGTTGGCACAGATCAGATCGTTACACAAACAAAAGGTCAATATCAGGGATTAGTAAGTTTGCGCGATGAATGGCAGATAGATATTACTGCAACTGATACTGCAACCGGCGTAGTAACTCAAGTCAGACGAAAATTTTTCAACGACCGTATTCCGATTTTTCAGTTTGGTGCGTTTTATCAAGATGATCTCGAATTGTGGAGTCCTGCGCCGTTTTATATGAATGGAAGAGTTCATACGAACGGAAACATGTTTCTCAGCACAACGTCGAGCAATGATATCCGCTTCAAATCAAAAGTTACGATCGGCGGCGAAATTGTCCGAAATCGTCCGAAATCAGGCGCAACACACTCTTCATCGGAAAAAAGCGACAACATATATGCTCAAAATACGCTGAATGCCGACACACAGATTCCATACAGCAAAGGAAGCGTAACTTGCGGCACATCAATTGGCGGCGGCTCTTTGGTTGATAATTCGGGACGAAATTTTCCTTACCCGACTTGTTCTGCCAATACCGGTTGGTCATCATTTGCACCGAATTTTGAAGGCAATGTCGTCGTTAAAGCCAAACAATTGACTTTGCCGATCAATCCTTTGGTTGATATTGTTAAGCGCGGCAAAAACGTCGGTGATAAAGATAATGTCGGCGGAACTTTAACAAATATTACTACTGCTACTCAAGATAACTACACAAAATCGCGCGAGCGTTATGCCAATCGCGAAGGAATCAGAATCAGTCTGGCTGATTCAAAAGACAAACTGCCGCAATGTGCAAATGTTGCCACAGCTTGCGGAGTCAGACTTGACGGAACTTACGGCGCATCGCTCGGATATTTGCCGCCAGCGATGACCGACGGTTATCAAGCAACTGCGCTCAACGGAAATCGTTTAGCCGTCAGCGGGCGCGAATCTTGGATAAAGATCGAACTCGTTAATTTTGATTACGATGTCGGAAAACCGGTTACAAAAGATATAACCGCAGATATTTTGAGTTTGGGCGTAACCGAGCCGATTATCAATTCTTCGACACCTTCGAGCCTTAAAATTGCAAAAGCGTTTAACACTTCGACTATTTATACTACAAATGATGATTCACGTTCGATAATCAAATTACAGCGTTTTGCCATCGAAGGCGGCGCAATTCCCAATCCTTCAACGCAGTATGTTTCAGGTCAAACAATCAGTTCGAAGGCATACAATTTTGTTGTCAGATATAAAAATGTTGCTATTAATTGCGGTAATCTTAACTGTTTGACCACCACAACGGCAGACGATGCTTTTGCAACGCCGGTCGGCGGGTCGACACCATCAAGCAATGAAACACAACATTTTAAACTCGCAAGTTTTGATAATTGGTCAACAAGAGTTTCCATTGTTCCGTTTCCGATTCAGCTTTTTGATACACGCGAAGGCAATCGCTACGATAACACTTCGGATTTGACTTCTAATTACGTTTACAGAAACGGCAAAATGAGCGTTATAGATATTGACGTTGCAAATTTGCGAAGTTTTCTTAACGGAACTTGGGACGGCAAATTTCCGACAAATACTCCGTTTGCTACGTCAAACGGCGGTGTCGGATTAAAAAGCACTGACATACCGTCGAACCGTGGTTGGGTAGTTTATGTTTCAGACCGACGCGGCGATTATGATTTTGACGGAAAATATAAGATGGAAGACGTAAATCCGAGTGTGAATTCCTTGATGGAAGAAGATTTGGATAACGACGGAACGGTTGACGTTGATACGATCAACGAAGCTCCGGTGGCTGATTCCGAATCGGAAGCCGGACTTTCGGCTGTCACCGATCATAAATATTATCGTCGAGCCGTTCGCCTGACCAACGGCTCGACATTGCCGGGAATTTATGACTCGGCAGTTAAGGAAAACACGAAAGGATTTACCTTTGCTTCTGAAAACGGAATTTACGTTGAAGGAAACTATAATGCCACGGGCGCATCTTTAGCAACCGCCCCGAACGTAACTCTTTCAAACGCCTATTCACCGCAAAACACTTCGTTACATATTCCGGCTTCTGTCGCCGGCGATTCGGTTACGGCACTTTCGAGCAATTGGAATGACGCAACTAGTTTTATTCATCCGAATAACCCCGATAATCGCGCTGCAACGAATACGGTAATGCGTTTTGCAATGATTTCCGGCGATTCGTTAGCCGCATCCGTTCCGAATCCGTCATTTTCGTATGAAGGATTTAACGGCGGATTGAACAATTTGATTCGTTTTAACGAATCTTGGACAGGCGACCGATTAAATTATTCGGGTTCGATGATCAATCTTTTTAATTCATATAACAACAACGGTCGCTTCAAATGCTGCACGACGGTTTACAAACCGCCTCTTCGCGATTGGACATTTGAAACTTCGTTTACCGACGTGCGCCGTCTGCCGCCGGCAACGCCGTTTGTTTATTACATCAGCTTCACAGGTTTTGAACGTGTGAACGATTAGAAGTAAAAAGTGAAAAGTAAAAAGTAAAAAGTCCGGAATTAGATTTTTCCGAACTTTTTACTTTTTTTAGTCTGATTTGGTTTAAATTCAAGATGGATATATGAGGCAGAAACCCGCGCGTAAGCAAGGGTGTTACAAGCCTAAGCATCTTTCACCCTTGCTTACGCGCGGGTTTCTGCCTTCGAAAGCTAAACACTAGTCTCTAATTTGCTCTATTTTTTATGTTTGAGCGCGAGCTGTAAAAAATTCTCGAATAAAATTCGTCCGTCACGCGATTCGTTTTGATGTTGCCAGCGTGTCGGGTTCTTACTCCAATCTTCAAATGATTTTTCGAGATGAAATTGGACGCAATAAATAAGTTGTCCTTTATTATTTCTGACCATCATTTGATTTTTGCAAAGGTAAGATGTCGCCAAAAGTTTGAAGCCTTCGGGAACGCCTTCGACTTGCAAACCGTGATTTTGCCAAACTCTCAAAATATCGTCCTGCAAAGTGTAATCTTGCCAAACGCGGCTTTCTTTGCTGTTATCTTTTGAAGCGATTCCGGCAAAGATCGGGTCGTTCGTGTCGGTGATTTTGACGAATCTGTATTGATATTCGACAACTCGTCCGTCGCGTTTTTCCTGCGGCGTAAGATGATCGAGCGTTTTCAAAGTTCCGCCGAAACACATTGCGACAAGCTGATGCGCTCCGCAGATCGCCAAAACCGGAATTTTAGTTTTCGCCAAAAAATTTGTGGCTTTTTCGATATGTTCGGGATTGTAATAATCAAAATCGGAAAAAGTTCCGCTCATCACGATCGCGTCGGGATTATATGCTTCGGCGGCTTCTGCCAATTCTGAAAGATGAACGGTCAAAACCTTCGGATTTTTCACCAAACGCTGAACATTTCGGGCAATATTATTACAAGCCATTCCCGAAACCATATTTTCAAATCGCAGACGTTTTTTCGTTCCGCCGTTTAATTCTTCACGCGCTACGTCCGACATATCCGTTTCGTATCGCAAAAGATCGTTCACGATCAAAACTTTCGCGTGCGCGATTTTCTTTTCGATCGGCTCATAACGGCAAAAAGGCTGTTTACTGTAAGGAAACGGCAGATTTGCCGCTTCGGGTTTATTTAAAATTGTTCCTGCGTCCAACATAATATATTTAAACTTTTAATCGTTCTGTCTTACCATTTTAGGAGATTGTAAGACGAACGGCAAAAGAGTAGGATGCTTTTTTGCCTTTTGCTTTTGCCTTTTTACTTTCTCTGCTTTGTGCTTTGCTTAAATTCCGGCATCAGCGAACCCGCGCCGATCTCTTCGATTTCCGTGCGGATTTCCTTTATCAAACCCGAACGCAATCTGCCTTTTGCCGAAGCGATTTTGTCTTTTACCGATTCATCGAAAAGCAAAAGTATCTTATGCCACGAAGATTCGAGTTCGTCTGCGAGCGTTGAAATTTTTGTAATATCGTAAGGAACGGCGATTTCTTTACAACCGATTCGCGCGAAAATCTGCAAATATCTTGCCGTCGAAAGATCAGGACAGCTAAAGCGATTATTTCCGACTTTTAATTCGATTCCCAAAAGCGTGTGCTGAATTTCGGCGCGATTTTCATTCGGCGGAACTTCCAAATGATACGCGCGCGTGCGCTGTGTGCGAACTTTTTCGCGGTAAATCGCGGCAAGCCATTCGTCGCCGAGTTTTTCCCGTATTTCATTCGCAATTTCCATAAACTTATGTTCAGAGTTACGCCTTTAGGCGTGAGAAAACCGCCGCGCTTCGCTAGTGGTTTCACGCCTAAAGGCGTAACTCTGAACTTTATTTTTCCGCCTTAACAACTGAAACAGGCGCAGATTTTGAGAATTTTTCGATTACGCCGTCGCTGAAAATTCCCAAATAGAAAACACTCGCGATCGCAATTACCAAAGCCGCGCCGATCGCGAAAGGAATTTTCGGTGCAGTCCAATCCGTCGTGCGTTCGCGGAAGAACATCACGACGATCAGACGCAAATAATAATAAGCCGAAATTGCCGTATTTACGACGGCAACGACAACCAAAATCGCTAACATCAAATTTCCGGCTTCGAGCGCAGGACGGAAAACCAAAACCTTGCCCATAAATCCGGCGGTCAAAGGCAAACCTAAAAGCGAAAGCATAAATAACGCCAACGGAAAAGCCAAAACCGGCGATTTAAATCCGATGCCGTTGTAATCTTCAAATTCGGTTCGGCGGTCGTTTTTCTGTCCGAGAAGCGTTACGATCGCCATTGCGCCGAGATTCGTCACCGCGTAAGTCAACATATAAAACGCAACGGAAGCAATTGCCGCATCACGCGCTTCGGGAGTTTTCGCCATTCCTGCGCCGATAAATCCGACAAGCGTGTAACCGGCGTGAGCGATCGATGAATAAGCCAACATTCGTTTGACGTTATTTTGCACGATCGCCGCGATATTTCCGATCGTCATCGTCAAAATCGCCATTACCGTTAAAGCCGTAATCCAAGATTCGTGAAGGAAAACAGCCGCCGGAACTCCGGCAACGAGCGGAAATCCGAGAACGAAAACACGCACGAATGAAGCAAACGCGGCGGCTTTTGGTCCAGCCATCATAAACGCTGTCACGGGCGAAGGCGCACCTTCGTAAACGTCCGGTGTCCAAACGTGAAACGGCACGGTCGCAACTTTGAAACCAAATCCGACGATCAACATTGCACCGCCGACTAGCAGTAAAGCAGGGAAGTTTGCATCACCGACTTTTGCGGCGATTTCCGTGATATTCGTCGAAGCCGTCGCGCCATAGATCAAAGCCATTCCGTAAAGCAAAAACGCCGATGCAAACGAGCCGAGAATAAAATATTTCATCGCCGATTCGTTCGATTTCAGATCACCTTTTCGCAAACCAGCCATAACGTAAGTCGCGATCGAAAGCGTTTCGAGTCCGAGAAACATAATTACCAAATCGTTTCCCGAAGCCATAAACATCATTCCGAAAGTCGCAAACATCAAAAGCGCGTGATATTCGCCGACGGGAACTTTTTCGCGGTCGATCCAGACGGACGAAACAAGAATCGTCATTGCCGTAACAAACAGCGCAACAAATGAAAAACTTACGCGCAAATTGTCGTTGGAAATCATTCCGTTCCAGCTTGTTACAGGCGACACGCCCCACAGCGAATAAAGAAAAACTGCCGACACCGCCAAACCGATAAGCGAAATTGCGCCCGTAACATAACGTTGTTTCGGCACAAAACTGTCATAAAGCATCGCTAAAATTCCGGCAACGGCGACAATCATTTCCGGCAAAACAGCCGCGAGATTGGTGTCTGGTTTGACTAATTCCATTAATAAAATCGTGTTCATTTTTGCGTTTTGCCGGAATATTCAAAACTTTTTTCTCCGGCTTTAATTTCTGCTTGTAAAAAATTTTCCTTCGGCGGAATCGGACAACTGTATCGGTCGTTTCCGTAAGCGCACGAAGGGTTAAATGTTAAATTAAAATCTAAAAAAGTTTCGTCTTTTTCAGGGATTTTCAAATAAATATATCTTCCGCCGCTGTAAGTTTCTTTGCTGTTGGTCAGATCTTTGAACGGCACGAAATACGAACCGCCGTATTTTTTGCGCCACCATTCATCGATTTCCGCTCGCTCGTCTTGATACGCCGCCAGCGTCAATTCTTGCTCGCCGATCTTGAATGTCAAAACGCCGACTTTTTTGTATCGCGCCGGAATTCCCGAAGATGTCGGCATCTTAAAATATTTTTCTTCCGGCGTTTTCGTGAATTTTGCTTTAACGCGAAATTTCTCATCGATCGCGTAATAATTCAAGCCGTTAAATTTCTTGAAATCTGCATAAAGAAGCGGTGAACCGTCGCCACGAAATTCTTTGTCGCGCTGTTCGCGGAAAAATTTTACGTCCGTCGAGCCGTAATAGCTTTCTTCCTGCGCTTGTGCAGTAAAAGCGAAAGACAGCAAAATCAAAATTGTCGAAATAAAAAACTTCATCTTAAAACTAATGGTCTTTATTCTTAGTTTCGACCTTTTCAAAACTTCCGCCGGTTTGCTTCGTCACGCGATTTTCAATCGAAATTATCGAATCTTTTGAGCGATTCAAAATCGGCGCGGGATAAACGCCCATATAAACCATTAAAAACAAAAGCGGAACCATCAAACCGATTTCGCGCCAACTTAAATCTTGTAAATTTTTGTTTTTGGAATTCGTCAATTTCCCGAAAAATACGCGCTGAACCATCCAAAGCAAATAAACTGCCGCGAAAATCACACCAGTTCCGGCGAGCATCGTCGCGATCCAAGGATGCGCGACCGATGTTGATTTCCACATTCCGACCATCGCCAAAAATTCGCCGACAAAACCGTTCAAAAACGGCAAGCCGATCGAAGCCATCGTCGTAATTACGAAAAGCGTCGCATAAATCGGCATAATGCTCGAAATTCCGCCGTATTCGGTAATCATTCGCGTATGCCGCCGTTCGTAAATAAATCCGACGAGCAAAAACAACGCGCCTGTCGTGATGCCGTGCGCGAGCATTATGTAAAGCGCGCCCTGCATTCCCATTTCGGTAAATGAAAACATTCCCAAAATGACAAAACCCATATGCGCGACCGACGAATATGCGACAAGACGTTTGATGTCGGGCTGAACCATTGCGACAAGTGCGCCGTAAATGATGCCGATAATCGCCAAAATAATGAAAATCCAAGCGTATTCACGCGATGCTTCGGGAAACAAATTGAAGCAAAAACGCATAATTCCGTAAGTTCCCATTTTCAGCAAAACTGCCGCCAAAATTACAGAACCTGCGGTCGGTGCTTCGGTGTGCGCGTCCGGCAACCATGTGTGAAAGGGAAAAAGCGGAACTTTGATTGAAAATGCCAATGCGAAAGCGAAAAACAAAAGCGCGCCCGTTCCTGTCTCAAAAATTAAATTTCCGGCTTTCAAAGAATTGAGCAAAACGACATAATCGAATGTTCCCGCGCCTGTTGCGTTGGCGTGAAGATAATACAAACCGATAATCGCCACCAGCATCAACAAACTGCCCAACGCTGTAAAAATAAAGAATTTAACTGCCGCATAAATTCGATTTTCGCCGCCCCAAATCCCGATAAGAAAGAACATCGGCACGAGCGAAGCCTCGAAAAACAAATAAAATACGAGCAAATCGAGCGACACGAAAACGCCAATCATCGCGCTCTGCAAAAGCAAA
>Ga0209480_10002270_pt1 | contig 13315 bp, 8 predicted proteins | sample JI61114C2DNA_FD_187501 | JGI IMG/M metagenome (GOLD analysis project Ga0209480, IMG submission 187501) | Wastewater effluent complex algal communities from Wisconsin, to seasonally profile nutrient transformation and Carbon sequestration -... | ecosystem: Engineered > WWTP > Effluent > Algae...
AGAGTTTGACCGCAGTCACGTCAAAGCATTCAAAGTTTGCGCGAACAATTTTCGGCGCGAAGGTTTCGATGAAGACGAACTCAAAAATCTTTTTGAAACCGTTCTGAATTACAAAGCGCAGTTCGTTGATAATCAACAAATGGTTCAGCAAATCCGCGAAAAGATCGAATTCGTTTTCCCGAGCGCGATTTCGCTGATGCACTCGATCTTGGATTATTTGATGAAACGCGTCGAAAAAGTCGGTGTCATCAATCCTGAAAGCTCGAATCTTTTCATCGCGCTCGACGAAGCATTCGTCAACGCCGTCAAACACGGCAATAAATTCGACGCAAACAAAACCGTCAAAGTTTCGGCAGAAGTTTCTACAAAAGAAGCGCGTTTCACCGTCGAAGACGAAGGCGAAGGTTTTGATGTCAGCGCGATTCCCGACCCGAGAAATCCCGAAAATCTCTTCAAAGCCTCAGGTCGCGGCGTTCTTTTTATCCACAATATTATGGACGAAGTTACCTACAACGAACGCGGCAACCGTCTGACGATGATAAAAAAATCCGAAACGGAAAATAAAAAGTAAAATCCGAAATGAAAATTTTAATCACAGGCGCAAACGGAATGGTTGCGCGGGCGACTGCCGAATATTGCCGCGAAATCGGCGATGAAGTTGTTGCTTTGACCAGACAAGATTTGGATATTTCGATGCGTTGGGCGATTCGTGAAGTTTTCGAGCGCGAAAAGTTTGACGCAGTAATAAATTGCGCTGCTTATACGGATGTTGACGGTGCGGAAACAAACGCACAAGCCTGTGCTGATGCAAATAGCGTCGGTGTGGAAAATCTTGCTCTTTTTTCGAAAAAAATCGACTGTCGTTTCTTAACTATTTCAACCGATTACGTTTTCGATGGAGAAAAAACTGATTTTTACACACAACGCGACACACCGAATCCGCAAGGTTTTTACGCCGAAATGAAACTACACGGTGAAAAATTGGCACAAGATGCTTATGCGCGTTCGATAATTGTCCGAAGCGGTTGGATTTACGGACACGGCGGCACAAATTTTCTAAGCGTAATGCACAAACTTCTCGCCGAAGGAAAATCGATCAAAGCAATTTACGATTCGTTCGGCACGCCGACTTTTGCCGATGATTTAGCACGTCGTCTGCGCGAACTAGTCGAACTCGATCTGCCGTGCATCTTTCACGTGACAAATTCGGGTAGCGGCACGAGTTACGCCGGATTTGCCGAAAAAGTCTGCGAAATAAAAGGTTTCGACTTAAATCTTTTGGAACGCGCCTCATCCGACAGTCTAAAACGTCCTGCTCCAAGACCAAAATCTTCAAAATTAGCGTGTTTGTTCAGTGAAAAATTAGGCTTAAAACCTTTGCAGAATTGGGAAGACGCGTTGGGAACATTTTTGAGAAAAGAATAGAAAGGAAGAAAGGAAGAAAGGAAGAAAGGGAGAAAGGGAGAATAGGGGAAAGTTAAATCTTGCTCAACCATCTCCCTTTCTCCCTTTCTCCCCTTCTTCTTTCCTATCCTTTAGTTTTATGAACCGAAGCCGCTGCTGTTTCGACTTCTTCCATCAAAGGCGTTGAATCGTCTTCGTTCGGCGCGTAATAATTATAGTTGTAGCCGTAATATCCGTATTCGACGGACGAAGCTTTAATGCCGTTGAGAACAACGCCGTAGATTCGTGCGCCGATGTTGCTGAGACGTTGTTTGAAACGGCGAATCAGATGAATCGAACTTTTTCCAGCCATTGCCACCAAAACCACGCCGTCAACAAGCGTTGCCAAAATTGCCGCGTCCGTAAATGAAATCGCCGGCGGCGAATCGATAATGACGTGCTTGTAATTGGTTTTGAGAAACGTGAGAAGATTTTTCATCTCGTTCGAACTCAAAAGTTCAGCCGGATTCGGCGGAATCGGTCCGCTCGTAATGACTTTGAGTTTCGGCAGTCCGGGAAATTGTTTGAGTAAATTATCAGGGTTTTTCTCGCCCGAAAGATAATTTGTCAAACCGTGCGTATTGGTAAAATTGAAATGATTGTGCAAACGCGGACGGCGAAGATCGCAGTCGATAATCACAACATCTGCGCCTGATTGCGCCAGCGTAATTGCCGTGTTAATGGCGGTCGTCGTTTTGCCTTCAGCCGGTTGCGAACTCGTAACGAGAATCGTCTGCGGCGGTTTTCCGGCAGACGAAAACAACAGCGATGTCCGCAAGTGGCGATACGCTTCGCTCATTGCCGAGCGCGTATCTTCAAGCGAGATCAGAGCCGTCGAGTTTCCGATGTGACTGCCGTTGCCGTTGGCTTTGACCAAACTTAATCTGCTATTTTTCGCCGAAGTTGTCTGATGCGGAATCAGCGCAAGCGTCGGTAATCCGAGATGTCTGCCGATGTCGTCGGAAGTCTTGATCGAATCGTCAAGATAATCTAAAAGAAACGCAAAACCGATTCCGGCGGCAAGCGAAATCAAGAAAGCGATCAAAATATTGCGTTCGCGTTTCGGTCCGAAAGGCGTGAGCGGCGTTTGCGCTTTGGTCGAAATTTTCAGATTGTCGGGACGCGCTCCCGAAAGAGCTAATTCTTGTTGTTTTTGAAGCTGTTTGTAGTTGTCGAGCAAATTACGATTGGTCGTAATACTGTTTTTTAACGTAGTTAACTGAAACTCGGCTTGCCCTTGCACACTGGCGACAGAAGTTTCTCTTTCTACAGATTCAAAAAGTTTCTGTTCACGAATCCGCGCCGAATCGAGCTGTGATTTCAAACCGACCAAAGAACCGCCGATAAAATCTTTTTCGAGTTTTTTCTGATCGCGTTCAATGGTTTGCAACGCATCTTTTTCGGTTCGCTGTTTATTATCCGTAAGCGATTTAATCTTCTCGTTGATTTTTATTATCTTCGGATTCTGCTCTGTATAATTCACGAGTAATTCGCTTCTTTCTACTTCCGCTTCGCCGATTTGTTTCTCGATATCACGAATTTGGTCTTGCAGTTTCGCTTTTCGTTCGTTATTTTGCTGGACAGCCCTGAGATAATTTTCGTTTGAGGTTAAAGAAGGCATTTTATCGCCTTCGCCGCGATTATTTGCCGAAACTGCCGTATTGTAATCGGCTTCGACCTTCAAACGATCGTTTTTCGCCGTGTTATATTGCTCCATCAAGGTTTGCAAATTGCCCATTCGCACTTCGTTGCCTTTATCTTGCAACGCAAGTCCGCTCGATTGGACGTAGCGAATATATTCTTGTTCTTGTCCGGCGATCGTGTTTTCCAGATCTTCGATAGATTTCGTCAAACTTTCAAGATTCTTTTTCTGTCCTTGAGTTTCGCGCAACGCATCTTGTTCGATAAAAACTTCGGCAGTTTTATCGGCGACTCGTGCGGCAAGTTCGGCATTCGTGCTGGTTATATTGAGATTGACAAGATTGGTTTTTTCAACCTGTTGGATTGTCAAACCGCCAAGTAAAATTCCGGCATAACGATCAACCAAAGCCTTTTCATCGGCTGTCAGCTCGGCTTTTTCAACCGGCTGAATCTCGGTCGTTGCAGTTTCCGAAAGAACCGGAAGCGCAGATTCTTTTTTCGGCGCATTTTTTTCGCTCGAAAACATCGAACGGAAAAACATTCCGATACCTTTCTCTTCACTATTTAGCAGATTCGGGTTTTTATAAAGTTCGAGCCGTGTCACGACATCGCGCATCAAATCGGGATTCTGCAAAATCTGTAATTGAGTGTTGAGATAATTAGCGTCGTTGCCGAAATTGATGTTAATAGCGTCTTTGTTCTGCACTTTCGGTTTGCGCGGTTCGATAATCATCGTCGTTGTCGCCGCAAATTGCGACGGCTGGCGATACATATAAAATGCGGCAACCGTTGTAACCAAAATCGTCAGAGCCAAGATCAACGGCAGACGTTTAAAGACGACGTTAAAATATTCGCGCAAACTGCGCCGCTCATCAAAACTTTCTTCGTCGTAAAACGGCGAATAACTGCTCGGAACTTCTTGGTTGGAAACCTGTAAATCGTGTGTTTTCGGTAAAGGAAGCAACCGCTCGTCTTTGTCCATACTTCTAAAAAAAAACTTCTGTAAAATCTCTCTAAATTTGCCTAGAGCAAACTAGCTTATATCATACTTCGCGCAAAAAATCCTCAAAATACTTCAACGCGCCTGCTGCGGTGCGGTTTCGATATTTTAGGGAATTTTTTCGAGTTAATTGGAAATATAACTCTTTTCAACGAATTACGCAAAAAAATCGGTAAAATTTTTCCCCTTTTTTATAAATAAATGAACAAAATTTTTCGCGCCTTTTGTTTCTGCCCGAAGGCAAATGATATATTTATAAGTTTGGTTAGATAATTGTTGTGATTCGTTTATTACTGAAACCGTTGGTTGCAAATTGACAACAAAATCGTAACCACTAAAAAAAATATGACCGGAATTTCCGAAAAAGAATTTAATACACAAGATTTCGATTTAGGCATTGTCGGGTTTAAATTTTCAGACCTTTTCGATGCCGTAAAACTTAAAGAATTAGCCGATAAATTTTACGACGAAGTAAAACAAGAAAATCCGCTGGTCGGCGATGCGCTCGTCAAATATATCGAAGCGCACGGACACGGCTATGAAAAGCGTGTCGAATCAAATATTTTGACCGATTCCGCGCCGTATCTTTCGCGTTTTATCGCCAAAATGTTCGGCGTTAATAAAGAGCGCGAACAGCTTGAAAAAGAAATTACCGAGCAAAATCCGATCTGGAAATACAAATTTTTCGTCCAACGCCGCGCCGCGAAAAAATATGCGGCAGACAAAGTTTCGGAATTAAACGAAACCGAATTAACAAACGCGATCAAAGAATTAAACTTCGCGTCTTTCGATGAAACTTTGATCTATGACGAAGAATTAGCGATTTCTTATGTCGTTGACAAACTCGTCCAAGCCGAAGAAGCGTTGACAAAAAATCAAGAAATCACGGCTGAAATTCAAGAAACACTGAATAAAATTTCATCGGCTTACGACAAACTGCAAGGTAAAACTTTCAGCAAAGTCTTTGAAAAATTCGTCATCGAAACCGAAGGCGTTGGCGAAATTGTCCAAGTAAAAGCCGCGCTTTCCATTTTTGAAGCGTGGTCGGCGATTCAGTTTCACGGACGCAAAAAGAAATGGTATTCATTCAAAACTCCGCATCCGCTCGATTATCAAAATCTCGTGCATTTGATTCATCCCGAACCGAAACTGCACAACATTATGCGCGGCAATTTGGAAGAAATGCGCCGCCGCGACGGTTTTAAATTAACCGACGATCGCGGAACTCAGCGCGATGCTTTGGCGGAAGTTGATTATTGTTTGATATGCCACGAACGTGATAAAGATTCGTGTTCGACGGGTTTGCGCGAAAAAGACGGCGCACCGAAACGCAATCCGCTCGGCATTAAAACCGAAGGCTGTCCGCTCGACGAAAAAATCTCGGAAATGCACCTTTTGAAAAAGCAAGGCGATTCGATCGGCAGTCTTGCGTTGGTAACAATTGACAATCCGATGTGTGCCGGAACCGGACATCGCATCTGTAACGATTGTATGAAAGGCTGTATTTTCCAAAAACAAGAGCCGGTCAACATTCCGCTTGCCGAAACCGCGACGCTGACCGACGTTTTGAATCTGCCTTACGGTTTCGAGATTTATCATCTTTTGACGCGCTGGAATCCGCTCAACGCAAAACGTCCGTATCAATTGCCCTACAACGGCAAAAATGTTCTCGTCGTCGGACTTGGTCCGGCAGGTTACACGCTTTCGCATTATCTTTTGAATGAAGGTTTCGGCGTGATTGGCGTTGACGGTTTGAAAATCGAGCCGCTTCCGAACGAATGGACAGGAAATTCGGGCAAACTCACGCCGAAACCGATCAAAGATATTTCCGAAATCACCGACGATCTCGATGAAAGAATTTTGTCGGGTTTTGGTGGCGTTTCCGAATACGGAATCACGGTTCGCTGGGACAAAAATTTCCTCACGATGATGCAGTTGATGCTCACGCGGCGCAAGCGTTTTCGCGCTTACGGCGGCGTTCGTTTCGGCGGAACTTTTACCATCGAAGACGCTTGGGAATACGGTTTCGACCATATTGCGATCGCGACCGGCGCAGGTCGTCCGACGATCGTGCCGATGAAAAACAATCTGATTCGCGGCATTCGTCAAGCATCGGATTTCTTGATGGCTTTGCAGCTTACGGGCGCGTTCAAAAAAGATACGCTTTCAAATCTGCAAGTTCGTCTTCCGGCGATCGTTATTGGCGGTGGTTTGACGGGCGTTGATACGGCAACCGAAATTTTCGCTTATTATCCGGTGCAGGTTGAAAAAATGCTCGGAAAATTTGAAGCCGTCGCAGAAGACATCGGCGAAGAAGCCGCTTGGGCAGCATTTGACGAAGAAGAAAAAGCCGTTTTTGCTGAATTTTTAGTTCACGGACGCGCAATTCGCGAAGAAAGAAAACGAGCCGAAGAAGCCGGAGAAACGCCGAATTTCGTGCCGCTGATTCAATCTTGGGGCGGCGTTTCGCTCGTCTATCGCAAACGTTTGCAAGATTCGCCTGCGTATCGTCTGAATCACGAAGAAGTTCAAAAAGCGTTGGAAGAAGGCATCAATTTCGTCGAATTAATGTCGCCGACCGAAGCCGTTCCGAACGAATACGGCGCGATTAAAGCGTTGGTTTTCGAAAAGCAGAATTATGACGCGGAAACCGGAAAATTCTCGCGTGCAAACGAATTTGAAACGCTTCCGGCGCACACGGTTTGCGTCGCTGCTGGCACAAGCCCGAACGTAATTTACGAAAAAGAAAAGCCCGGAACTTTCAAGCTCGACGAATGGCGGCAGTTTTTCCAACCGTTCAAAGCCGAGAAAAACGGCGACGGAAAATTTCACGCCGTCGAAATTGAAAAAGGTGAAACAGGCTTTTTCACGAGTTATGAAAATGACGGAAAACTGATTTCGTATTACGGCGATAATCATCCGAAATATGCCGGAAACGTTGTTAAAGCAATGGCTTCGGCGAAAAATGGTTATCCGAAAGTTGTCGAAATTTTCGCGGAAGAATTGGCAACACGCGGCGATTTGCCGCAAGCCGAAAAAGACGAAATCTTCGATAAACTCGAAGCAGTTTTGGACGAAGAAATTCGCGCTTACGTCGTCAAAGTCGATCGTTTAACTCCGACGATCGTTGACGTTATCGTTAAAGCTCCGCTTCAAGCGAGAAAATTCGAGCCGGGACAATTTTATCGTCTGCAAAACTTTGAAACGACCGCACCGATCGTTGCCGGAAAGCGTTTAATGATGGAAGGTTTGGCATTGACAGGCGCGTGGGTTGACCGCGAAAAAGGCTTGCTTTCGATGATCGTTTTGGAAATGGGAACTTCGTCGCGGCTTTGTTCATTATTAAAAGAAGGCGAAGAAATTCTCGTGATGGGACCGACCGGAACGCCGACCGAAATCCCCGAAAACGAAACGGTTTTATTAGCCGGCGGCGGACTCGGAAACGCGGTTTTATTCTCGATCGCAAAGGCTTTGCGAGAAAATAAGAACGAAGTAATTTACTTTGCAGGCTACAAAAACGGTGCTGATCTTTTCAAACGCGAAGAGATCGAAAACGCAACTGATAAAGTTGTTTGGGCTTCGGATTACGGTAATGAAATCGTGCCGCAACGTCCGCAAGACGCGCATTTCAGAGGAAATATCGTCCAAGCAATGATCGCTTACGCCGAAGGAAAACTGGGCGAACAAACCGTTGACTTGAAAAATGTTGACCGCATCATCGCTATCGGTTCAGACCGAATGATGAACGGCGTGCGCGAAGCCAGACACAATTCGCTCCAGCCGTATTTGAAGGAAAAACACACGGCAATCGGCTCAATCAACAGTCCGATGCAATGTATGATGAAGGAAGTTTGCGCGCAATGTCTGCAACGCCACGTAAACCCGCACACGGGCGAAGAATTTTTCGTTTTCTCGTGTTTCAATCAAGATCAACATCTTGATTTTGTTGACTTTAAAAACCTGAACGACAGATTGCGGGCAAATTCGATTCAAGAAAAATTGACGAATATGTGGCTCGATAAAATTTTTAAGACTGAAGGTTTGCAAACGTTTTGATAAGTCAGAACCGCCTGCGGTAGCGGGTGGGTTGAATAATGTCAAACTTTAAACCCATCCGCTACCGCAGACGGTTCTGACCTAGTTAAATATGAGTGAAAAACTTGAACAATTCGAGCGCGACGGATTTTTGGTTATCGAAGATTTTAATTCGCCCGAGGAATGCGACGAACTTATCAAACGTGCCGGAGAATTGTCTGCCGATTTTGATTATGACGGTCATCCGTCAGTTTTTCAGACTTCGGAACAGCAACGCACAAGCGACGAATATTTCTTAAATTCAGGCGACCGCATTTCGTTCTTTTTTGAGAAAGACGCTTTTGACGAAAACGGACAACTTCGCAAAAGTCTTTTTCATTCGCTCAACAAAATCGGACACGCTCTGCACGATCTCGATCCGGTTTTCAACAGATTTTCACGTTCGCCGCAGATGAAACGACTTGCGGCTGAACTCGATCTGTCCGAATCGTTGATTATTCAAAGTATGTATATTTTCAAACACGCCGAAATTGGCGGTGTGGTTGATGTTCATCAAGATTCGACATTTCTTTACACCGAACCCGAATCGTGCGTCGGATTTTGGTTTGCGCTCGAAGATGCGACGGTCGAAAACGGTTGTTTGTGGGCGCAAAAAGGCGGACATAAAACGACTTTGCGTTCTTGGTTTCAACGAAAAGAAACAGGCGGAACGGAATTTCAAATTTTTGACGAAACGCCGTATGAAACCGAAAATGCAATTCCGCTCGAAGTTAAAAAAGGCGCGTGCGTTGTTCTTGACGGCTTGCTTCCGCATTACAGTTTGCCGAATCAAAGTGGTCGCTCGCGCCAAGCATACACGATTCACACAATTAACGCCGAAGCAATTTATCCCGATAAAAACTGGCTGAAACGCGATAAATCAGAACTTTCTCCAATTTGAAAATCAAGCGCAAATTATTTACGGATTTCGGAAAGCTAAAAATATGTTCACAGGAATTATAGAAGAATTAGGAAAAATTGCGTCGCTTGAAAAAAATGCGAACGGCGCGAAGATAAAGATTTCGGCGAAAATTGTTACCGAAGGCACGAATGAAGGCGATTCGATTGCGGTTAATGGCGTTTGTTTGACGGCTTTGGATGTGCAAAAAGATTCGTTTTCGGCGGATGTTTCGCAGGAAACGCTTGATAAATCGACGCTTTTACGATTAAGAAACGGCACGAACGTAAATCTCGAACGCGCCGTTACGCCAAACACTCGGCTCGGCGGACATATTGTTCAAGGTCACGTCGATTCGCGCGGAAAATTTGTTTCGGCGAGTCAAAACGGCGATTTTTGGACGGTCAGAATTAGTTTTCCGCGCGAGATCGGGCAATATTTGGTTTATAAAGGCTCGATTTCTGTCGAAGGAATTTCGTTGACGATCGCCGAACTCAAAGACGATTATTTTGAAGTTGCGCTGATTCCGAAAACTTGGGAAATGACCAATTTATCAACGCTGAAATCCGGCGACGAAGTTAATCTCGAAGTTGATGTGATCGCGAAATATGTCGAACGAATTTTGCTTTACGGCAAATCGGAAACCAAAGCGGTGACGATGGAAACTTTGCGAAATGCCGGATTTGTTTAATCCAAATGCAGAAACACGCACGAAGTAAGTGTGAAAATAGTCAAGAAGAACACACTTACTCCGTGCGTGTTTCTGCATTCACCAACTCTTCTTTTTACTTTTCCCAAATTACATTTTATAATCTTGGATTCTAAAATATTATGAGCAACCAAGATTGTTTATTTTGCAAAATTATTGCGGGCGAAATTCCGTCTGCGCGTGTTTATGAGGACGATGTTTGTATCGCTTTTAACGATATTAGTCCGCAAGCACCGACGCACGTTTTGATTATTCCGCGTGAGCATTTCGATTCGCTCGACAAAGCCGAAAAATCGCACAAAGAAACGCTCGGACATTTGCTTTTGACGGCGGCGGAAATCGCGCGTGAGAAAGGTTTTGCCGAAGACGGTTATCGAACGGTTATCAATACGAACGGCGACGGCGGACAGACCGTTTTTCATCTGCACGTTCATCTTCTCGGCGGTCGTCCGTTTATTTTTCCGCCGGGATAAAAAAGTTTACAAACAATTTTCGCGCTTTTAGCTTCTAAGTTTTGAAGTTTTTTTTGAAAAGTTCAGCAGTAGGAAAAAATAATGATTTGCTTGCAGATAACGTAAACAGGTCGCTACCGCTCGCTGCTGTGACAAGAGCGCATCTTATTTAACACAAAACTATTATGAGAACGATTTTAACAATTTTATCTTTGTCAGCCGCCGTGTGTTTGCAGATCGGTTGCGGCAAAAGCGAAGCGAATTCAAATGTGAATTCAAACGCAAATCAAGCAAACACAGAGGTTAATCAAAATACCAATTTGAATGCGAACACAAATACGAAGGTTGAATCAACGCCTTTGCCGCAATATGAAACGGCGGAAATTGCGTTGGCAGAAGGCAATAAGTTTTTTGACGGAAACGAAAATGACAAAGCGATCGAGGCTTATAATCAAGCCGTGAAATTGAATCCCGATCTGGGCGAAGCATTTTTCAAACTCGGCGTAGCGTATCAAATCCGCGAAAAAGTTTATCAAACGGAAGCGGTTCTGGTTGAAGAAACGCCGACACCTTCGCCGGCTCCGAAATCAAAGAAAACAGTCAGTAAAAAAGAGGAAAAAATACCGACGACCGATTCGGATAAGGCTTTTACGTCTGCTGTTAAAGCACTCGAAAAAATAGTCAAGAAAAATCCGAAAGACGATGTCGCGCAATTTTATCTCGGACGTTCTTTGGAAAAATTAAACGAAGATCAAGATTCGCTCAAAGCATTGAAAGAAGCCGTAAAACTTCAGCCGGAAAACAGCGAATATCAAATCGAATTGGGCAAAATTTACATCAAACTCGCGCAATATGACGAAGCCGTTCGCGCTTTGAAAAAAGCTCTTGAACTTGACGAAGGCAATTTGCTTGCGGAAGAACAGCTCGAAAAAGCCGAAGCCGGAAAAAAACGAGTCGATTTCGCCAAATCACAAAACGAAAGATTGCGCGATTCGCAAACGCCGAACGAAAAGAACGAAGTTCGCCAGCCGACCGTTCCCAAACCGAAACAACCTTCAAACACGAGTTCAACGCCAAAACCTTCGGGAAGCGTTGGAAAACAGGGAAATACGAATTAGATTTTGACGATAAGAATTTTTGCCCGCGAAACACGCGAAAGACACGAAAAAAAGACAGATAATTTTGTCTTCGTGTGTTTCGCGTGTTTCGCGGGCAAACTTCCTTTTCTTTGATATACGGGTCAGAACCATCTGCGGTAGCGGATGGGTAAAATCTAAACTGTTCGGTTGTTTAGTTTTCACTCGCCCGCTACCGCAGGCGGTTCTGGCTTCTCATAAAAGGTGCTTCTAAAAAACACACTTTCAAATCCAACTGTATCAACTTGACATAAATCATAAATAAACGATGATTGAATTAAGCCGTTCATTTTCGGTATAAGTTATTGTTTTTATTATGAAAATCGAACTCGAATCACCAAACGTTTCAGAATCTCTTTCTCTCGAACGAAAAATCAGAATGCACGAAGCGCGGGAAGCGATCATTTATCGTTTAGCGCGAGATTTGCCGACCAATATTGATCTCCAAAGGTTTCTCAACGTCGTCGTTTCCGAACTCGGACGAATGATGCAAGCCGACCGTTGCGATCTTTTGCAGCTCACGCCCGACAGCGAACTTCGCATCAGCCACGAATGGCGCAAAGACGACACGATTCCGTCGAGTTTGGGAACGCAAATTCCGATCGATACCGAAAAATTGGCGGAAAGATTCGACATTTCAAAACCGATCGCGATAAACGATATTGCTGAAACCGACAACGCGACTTTGAAATTTTTTGCGAAGGCTTTGGAGACAAAATCGCTTCTGATCGTGCCGATAAGTATGCGCGGGAAACCGATGGGTTTGCTCGGACTTCACGATACGCACGCGCCGCGAAAATGGCACGAAGAAGAAATTCATTTTCTCGAATCGATCGGTCAACAACTTGCGATCGGCTATCAATACACGAGTCTTTACGTCGCGCAGGAACAGGAAACACGGCGCACGAACGCACTTTTGGAAATCGCCAACACGCTTAATTCGCACTCGGATTTTAAGGAAGTTTCGGCGCGGGTTTTGGAACGTGCCGTCGAACTCGTCGGCGCGGATTACGGCGCACTCGGCGTGCTTGATCAGACGGGCAAAAAGATTTCGCTTGCGTCGTTCAAATCTGCCGAAGGCGTTAAGCCGAACGCGGTTTTGCAGATGATCGAAGAACACGGACAATCGCTCGATCTCGAACCGTTTCCCGCGCTCGGCGACATTTTGCGCGAAGGTAAAACGATGAAGATCGTTGACACGCAATTGCCGTTTGCGATTCGTTTGATTTTCAATTCACAACTTAACGGAAAAGCCGCGCTCGTTTCGCCGGTGCGCGTTGCCGGACAAGCGTTCGGTTTGCTTGGATTCGTCTGGGGCGAACAGCACGAAGTTTTGTTTGAAGAACACGAAATCGCGCTCGTCGAAGGAATTTCCGACCAGATCGGCACGGCACTCGAACGCGATCAACTTTCGGCGGAAATAATGCGTCTGAAATCTGCACTTCTGCAAAAACAAAGCGAAATCGTCGGTCAAGCACCGTCAATTCGACGCGCAATGGAACTTGCATTTAATGTCGCCGATACGACTACGACCGTTTTGGTGCAAGGCGAAAGCGGCACGGGAAAAGAATTGCTTGCAAATTTAATTCATTACAATTCGGGACGCGAAAACAAGCCGTATATCAAAATAAATTGCGGTGCAATTCCCGAAACTTTGCTCGAATCTGAACTTTTCGGACACGAAAAAGGCGCGTTCACAGATGCGCGTTCGGAACGCAAAGGACGTTTTGAAGAAGCCGACGGCGGCACGCTTTTTCTTGATGAAATCGGTGAAATGCCGCTTCAGGCGCAAGTAAAATTATTGCGAATTTTGCAAGACGGCGAATTGACGCGAATCGGCGGAAACGAGGTTATCAAAACCGATGTCCGCGTCATTGCGGCAACGAACATTGATCTGGAAAAAGCTATCGAAAAAGGCAATTTTCGCAAAGATCTATATTATCGTCTGTCGGTTTTTCCGAT
>Ga0209480_10002271_pt1 | contig 13314 bp, 9 predicted proteins | sample JI61114C2DNA_FD_187501 | JGI IMG/M metagenome (GOLD analysis project Ga0209480, IMG submission 187501) | Wastewater effluent complex algal communities from Wisconsin, to seasonally profile nutrient transformation and Carbon sequestration -... | ecosystem: Engineered > WWTP > Effluent > Algae...
AGCCGCAGTACAGCCACTCCTCGTCGCGGACCAGGCACATCACGCCGTCGGGGAGCTTGAAGCGGCGGTTGACCTGGCCGTCGTGGCCGAGGGCGTAGACGTCGCCCTTCTGGTTGCCGACCCAGCACAGCTCGTCGTCGACGAAGATGCCGAGGGCGAAGTTGCCGGTCTCGAAGCGCCAGAGCACGGGGGCGCGGGTGGTGCCGCGGGCCGCGGTGGCGCTGGTGGTGCGGCGCTCGCCGACCGAGCGCTTGGCGCGTTCGCCGATGACCGCGGCCGCGTAGCCCTTCTTGAGCTTGCCGCCGAGGGCCTTCTGCGCCTCGGCCTCGGCCTCGGTGGGGCTCTTGTACTTGACGGTCTTGCTCTGGCCGGCGTCGCCGATGCGGCCGTAGCGGGTCGTGACCGAGCTGCCGGCGACGGTGACCTCATAGAACTTGTGGGACCCGCCGTCCGCCTCGGACAGCTCGAGATAAGTGCGCTTGTCGGCCATGGTGGCCGACCATACAACAACTGCCCGCGGCGCGCGCACGAACGCGCGCACGATCCTCGAGCTCTTGCGCCGCCGGGAACCGCCTGGCGCCCGGCGATGAGGAGCCGGCGCCCGGCGGGCGTCCCGGCCGACGCTCGCTCACTTGGGCGCGAGCGGGGTGGCGGTCCAGCCGTCGTTCTTGGTGTCGACGACGACGAGGCCGAAGGGCTTCTCGCCCGGCGCCTGGTTGAGCGCGCCGGCAGCGACGACGAAGGCGCGCAGGCCGGGGAGCGACTCGACGTCGAAGACCGCGAGCGGGTTCAGGGGCTCGGGTCCGGTGGCGGCGACGCCGACCTCGTACTGGCCCGGGGGGACCGTGCGCAGGGCGCTCTGTTGCGGCCACGACAGGTTCTTGACCAGCACGTTGAGCGCCTCGATGACGCCGTTGGTGACCACGCCGATGTCGACCGCCGGGGCCGACGCCGCGTGCACCGCGCGGAAGACGGTGTTGGCGTTGTCGAGCAGCGGGAACTGGTCGATGTAGGTCGAGAGCTTGAACGCCGGGTCGCCTTCCTCGGGGCTGAGCTCGCCGGTGGCGGCCGCGAGGTAGCGGTTGCCGGCGGTCAGGTTCGGCGTGAACTGGAAGCTCGCGGGCATGCCCATGCAATTGCTCGGGGCCGCGAAGATGCTGAGCACATAGGCGCCGGGCGGGACCTGGATCGGCGCCATGGCGCCGTAGGGCACGTCGCTGAGCAGCGGGGTGAACAGCGCGCAGACATCGACGTTGGGCGCGTCGGGGGCGGCGTGCAGCACGTAGACGGTCGGGTTCTGGCGGATGAAGCCGACCGTGCCCTGGGGACCGACGACCAGCAGCGAGAAGCCGGCGGCCTCGCGCGGCAGCTTGCCGAGCTGGCCGGTGGCGATCACGAACAGCTCGCCGCCGTCCGGCAGCTCGGGGGTGGTGAAGGCCGTCACCGGGGCGTTGTTCTCGGTCTGCACGCCGATCTGCAGGCTGACGCCCGAGGGCAGGGGCACGCCGGCCGGGCCGAGCTCGCCGAAGCGCTCGAGGTTGTCGACCTCGGGGCTGCCGTCGTTGCCGAGGTCGAGGTCGACGGTCGGCGCGTCGGCGCCTGCGTGGATGACGCGCACCCGCGTCTCGTTCTCCTGGGGCGCCGCGAAGCCCTCGACGAAGGCCAGGACGCGGAATTTGTCCTCCGGGGCCTCCGAGGCGATGAAGCCCGCCGCGAGCGCCGAGACCCGGCTGTCGACGGCGAGGTTCAGCACATCGGTGGTGTACACCGCGGGGGAGTTCGGGTCGGAGCCGGCGGCGCGGACCTCGAAGATATAATCGCCGGCGTCGACCTCGAGGTACGCCGAGGTCTCGCCATAGCTGAGCCCGGCGACCGCGGGCACCAGCGAACCCTGCACATAGACATCGACCGGCGGCGCGTCCGAAGCGCCGTGGATCACGCGGATCTGGGCCTTCTCGACGTTCCCGGTGTCCGTGTCGCCGGTGGTGCCGGTCGTGCCGGTGGTGCCGGTGTCGGTCGTCGTGCCGGTCGTCGTGTCGGTCGTCGTGTCGGTCGTCGTGCCGGTGGTCGTGCCGGTGGTCGTGCCGGCGTCGGTGGTGCCCGTATCGGTGCCGGTGCTGGTGCCGGTGTCACCGGTCGTCGTGGTGTCGGTCGTCGGGTCGGTCGTCGGCTCGGTCGTCGGCTCGGTCGTCGGCTCGGCCGTCGTCGGCGCGTCGGTCGTCGGCTCGGTCGTCGTCGGCGCGTCGGTCGTCTGGGTCGTCTGCGTCGTCTGCGTCGTCTGCGTCGTGTCGCCCGTCGACTCGCCGGTGCTGCTGCCCTCGGTCGTGGGCGTGACGATATCCTCGGTACAGCCCTGGGCGATCATCGTGAGGCAGGAGAGGCTGAGGACAAAGACAGAATTGGACAATTTCATTGCAGATGGCTCCGGGGACAGACAATGTAGATAATGCGGACAAAGACGTCCGCATTGCACGGGCGGAACACCGCGCAGAGAACGCGGCATCACACGGACACGAGGGGGGTAGACGGCGGCTGTGGACCTTGGAGAGGGCCAGCTTGCTCAGGTCCGCCTGTTTGTCAAACCGAACCAGGCGCATCGCCGCGAGGCGCGGCAATTCCCCGCGACCTGGCCCCCCGGGCACGCGTGCCGTTCATGTGCGATGCGGCGTTCGTACTTCGCGGGTCCCTCTTCTTCGGCGAAGATCCGCTGGTCGTCGGTCGACCCCGGTCACGCCGGATCGGCCGGGAGGGTCCAGCGCTGGCGACGGCACGGTATCGACATACTGCGCGCCGGGCAGCTCGCGGGTGCAGCGAGGCCGGGTCGTCGGGGCTGGTGGTCAGCCCTCGGCCACCGCGGGCATCGGCGACCCCGGGGAGGGTGTCTGGCACCCTCGTCGGGTCCGTGAGAGCATGCCGAGGACGTGCTCGGTCGTATCCTTCCCCCGCCCGATCCCGCGATCCCCGTCTCCGGGTCGGCGCGGACGATCCCCGACCTCTTCCTCCGCCGCGTCGCCGCGACGCCGGACACGAAGGCCTGGCAGGCCAAGCAGGGCGGCGCCTGGGTGTCGACCAGCTGGGCCGAGTTTCACGGCAAGGCCCTATCACTGGCGACCTTCCTCGCCGGGCAGGGCCTGGCCCCCGGCGACAAGATCGGCATCATCGGCAGCACTCGCCCCGAATGGTGCCTCTGCGACGTCGGCGGACAGCTCGCCGCGCTCGTCACGGTCGGCGCGTATCCCACGCTCGCGCCGAATCAGCTCGCGTACCTGCTCGATCACGCGGACGTGCGGCTCCTGTTCGTCGAGGGCCGCGCCGAGCTCGAGAAGGTCCTGGAGATCAAGCGGGACCTGCCGAAGCTCGAGCTCGTCGTCGTCTGGCGCCCCGCGGGCCTCGAGGAGGCCCTGAAGACCCACGACTGGCTCATCACCTGGGACGCCGCCCTCCAGACCCCCGGCGACGCGGACCTCGTCGCCGAGCGCGTCCGGTCCATCGACCCCGACCACCCGGCCTTCATCGTCTATACCAGCGGCACCACCGGGCCCCCCAAGGGCGCGATGATCTCGCACGCGAACATCCTCGTGACCCTCAAGGGCGCGACCTTCACCTCGTTCGCCCGCTCGGACATCTCGCTCTCGTTCCTGCCGATGGCCCACGTCGCCGAGCGCATCCTCGCGTTCTGGGGGCGCATCGACTGCGGCATCGCCACCGCCTACGCGACCAGCGTGCCGGCCGTGCTCGAGGAGCTCAAGGAGGTCCGCCCCACCCTCTTCGGCAGCGTCCCGCGCATCTTCGAGAAGGCCCACGCGCGCATCCAGGGCGAGGTCGCCAAGGCCCCGCCGCTCCGGCAGCGCATCTTCCGAATGGCCGAGTCCGCGGGCCTCGCGGTCGTCGAGGCCTGGCAGGGCGGCCGGGCGCCGACGCTGCCGCAGAGGCTCGCGTATCGGGTCGCCGACCGGCTCGTGTTCGCGCGGGTCCGCGAGGCCTTCGGCGGGCGCATCAAGCTGTTCCTCACCGGCGCCGCCCCGATCCCGCGCCCGATCCTCGCCTTCTTCTGGGCCGCGGGCCTGCCGATCTACGAGATGTACGGCATGACCGAGGCGACCGTCGTGACCCACGGCAATCGGCCCGGCATGGTGCGGCTCGGCTCCGTCGGCCGCGCCCTCCCCTTCGTCGAGGATCGCATCGCCGAGGACGGCGAGATCCTCCTGCGCGGCCCGAGCGTGTTCAAGGGCTATTACAAGCACCCCGAGGCCACCCGCGAGATGATCGACGAGGACGGCTGGCTGCACACCGGCGACATCGGCCGCAAGGACGCCGACGGCTATCTGTACATCGTCGACCGGAAGAAGCACATCGTCATCACCTCCGGCGGGAAGAACATCAGCCCGGCCTACGTCGAGAACGAGATCAAGGCCGGTGACACGCTCATCAGCCAGGTGCACCTGCACGGCGACCGGCGGCCCTATTGCACCGCGCTCGTCACGATCCACCCGATCGAGGCCGTCGAGCTCGCCAGATCGCGGGGGCTGCTCGACGACGCGACCTTCGAGGACCTGCGCCGCGCGCTCATGCAGAGCCCGCTCGCCCGTCCCCCGGGCCTCGACGACGTCATGCGCCAGATCACCGCCGACCCCGAGATCCAGCGCCGCGTCGTCGCCGCGGTCCGTCGCGCCAACGCCAAGCTCTCGCGCGTCGAGGGCGTCAAGCGCCTCAGCCTGCTCGACCGCGACTTCTCGCTCGAGGAGGACGAGGTCACGCCGACGCTCAAGGCCAAGCGCAAGAACATCGAGAAGAAGTTCGCCGCGACCTTCGACCGCCTCTACGACGACCCGTCCTTCGGCATCTCGATCGAGGCGCGCTGACCTGCGCTGCTACGGATGGCGGGTGATGTACCGGGTTCGTCCCGGCCCCGTTGGCCGGGGCCCCCTTCCTGGCCGCGGTGTGCTACAGGTCGGCGACCGCTTCGAGCTCGTCCGTCGCTCGCAGCGTCATGCGGGGCACACGTCGCGGCCACATTGCTCAGGGCATCTCATGCGCACGAAACCTCCTCTACCGCCTCACGGCAGTCTTCGTCGAACGAAAGCGGGCGGGCGAACGGCTGCGTCGCGCACGCGAGCGGTATAGCCGCTATCTCAAGGCGTTTTTGCAAGCCGCTCCCGGGTGTGGCGCATTATCTGTTGTGGCGCTGCACCGGCTCCGCGGTAGACCGCGAGACCGATTCGACGTCGCGCACGAAGACGAAGAACACGAGCACCCCCAGCAGTATGAACACCAGCATCGGGGCGAGCGCCCCCTGCGAGTCGCCCATCTCATCATACGCGTCCTCAGGCATCCCTGCACGATGCCAGCTCCGACAGCACTCGACGATGAGGCGCTTCGTCGCAGCCCCCCGAAAGAGCGGCAAGATGTCGCGGAGGCCTGCGCAGCCGCGCCAGAAGAGCAGCTTCATCGGCGGCTTCCTCGCGAGCCTGACCGACGAGCACTTCCTGAGCGCCCCCCGAGCTCGCCGGCCCTGGCCCGCGACATCACCGTAATCGCGGGCCGGAGGCGCGGAGAGCGAGGATATAGCGCGTCCGCGACCAGATCGTTTGCGGCGATCTGAAGCTCAGAATTAAGCCTAACCTGCCGCGGACGCACCATCATTATCGACCGAGCCTCGCGTGATCTCAAGCGGCTCGGCATACCTGTGACCGAGGGTCGCAGTCGGCGCGGAGAATCCATCAAGTCCTGGCCGTGTCGTTCTCGTCGCGGCTGTGGCCGACCCGTGCCCACGCCGCGGTGCGGTGCGACAACATGCCGCGGTGCGGACTCGAACGGTTACAGGTACAGTCGGAGGCTGTGCACCGGTGCCGCCCCGTCCTCCTCCTGTTCATCACCCTTGGCTGTGGCGCCAGTGGAACATCAACCGCGGACGAAGTGTCGGCCGCGCCCCCAGAAACAATGGCGACCGGCACGACCGGCACTACCGGCACGACCGGCACGACCGACCCGACCGGCACTACGGCCGCGCCCTCGGCCTGTGCGACGGCCTCAAGCGAGCTGTTCGAGAAGCGAATTGCCCCGCTGCTGGCGACCGACCGGCCGAAGACCTGCAACACCTGTCACCTGTCCGGGGTTGATCTCCAGATCTTCGTGCAGGCGACCCCCTGTCAATCGATGGCCTGCCTCGCGGACCGCGGACTCGTCGATCTGAAGGATCCCGCGGCCAGCGTCGTGCTGCAGTGGATCTCCCGCGCCGACCCCTCCAGCCCGCTCATCGATCAGGGTGTCATCGATGAGGAGTACGCCGCCTTCCTGGCGTGGATCGAGGCCACGGCCGCGTGCGGCCTCTGCTTCACCGGCGACGCTCCCTGCGGCGGGGTCAGCGAGGATCTCTGCGACGCGGACCTGGAGCCCGGCGCATACCAGGATCCCGGTGACTGCGCGCCGATCACCCGCGAGGCGCTGTTTCGCCACAAGGTCTACGCGTGGCGCGATCGCTGCTATCCGTGCCACTTCGACAACAAGGAGAGCGCCGCGCCGCACTGGCTGGCGACCGGCCCCTGCGAGCTCGCGTCGCTCACGACGATGCGCAACGTGCTCGACGGAGGCCTGGTCGACCTCGCCGATCCTGCCGCGAGCATGCTGCTGCTCAAGCCCCTCGCCGAGGGCGCGGGCGGGGTGGTGCATGGCGGGCACGACAAATTCGCCGACACCAAGGATCCCGCATATATCGACTTCCTGACCTGGATCGAACGAGAAGCAGATTGTACCCCATGACCATGAAATTGAACCGAACCTTGTCATTGTCGTTCGTCATCGCCGGGGCCGCCTGCGGCGGCTCCGAATCGAGCTCACAGAGCGATGGCACGACCTCCGCCACAACCGGGAGCGTCACCACCGATCCCACGAGCACCGGCGCCGCGACGACCGCGACGACCGCGCCCGACTCGACGACCGCGCCCGACTCGACGACCGCGCCCGACTCGACGACCGCGCCCGACTCGACGACCGCGCCCGACTCGACGACCACCGGCACATCGACGTCCTCCAGCGGCGACTCGACGACAGGAGGGAGCACGGTCGCAGAGACCACCGGCGCCGTCGAGCCGGCTCCTCTCGAGGAGTACTGCGCTTGCATGCTCGATATTTGCCACGATCAGTATCACGCGATGTGGGGAGAGGACCACGTCCAGGCGGAGATGATGTGCCTCGCGGACGCCGGGGCGTGGCCTACGGTCGGCATGCCGGCGATGAGCGGAAATTCGATCGAGTGCCGATATGACGCCTGCACGAAGAAGGACTGCGAAGGCGCGACCGGCGGTGGCGTCTGTATGTGACCGCAGGGCCTCACTCGGCGCCGGGGATCCGACGCAGCGGTCCACTTAACCGGGAGCCAAACTGAACATGCGCTTGACCGTCTTTCACGCCGCTCTGCTGCTCGCCCTCGGCCTCACGGCGTGTCAGCCGGATGAGCCCGCCGCCTTCACTGCACCCGTGCAGTGGACGGCGCTGGGCGAGCACGCGCGCGAGGCCTTGCTCGCCGTCGGCGGCCGCAGTGAGACCGACGTCTTCGCCGTCGGCGCCGACAAGGGCCACGGCCCGATCGTGCTGCACTACGACGGCGACAGCTGGGCTCGGCTCGAGACCAGGTCCCGCGGCGACCTGTGGTGGGTGCACGCCTTCGCCGACGGGCCGGTGTTCATGGCCGGCGCCTACGCGACGATCCTTCGCTACGAGGGCGAGACCTTCACCCGCATGAAGACCCCGGGGCTCGGTTACCACACCGTCTACGGCGTGTGGGGCAACAACCCAGACGATGTCTACGCCGTCGGCAGCGGCTCCGGTCGCAACGGCTTCGTGTGGCACTACGACGGCGACGAGTGGAGCGAGCTGCTGCTGCCCGCGGAGATCCCCGCCAACGCCCAGGGGGACACGCCCGGCTTCTTCAAGGTCTGGGGTCGCGGCCCCGCCGACGTGTGGATCGTCGGCGGCGGCGGCGTGGTGCTGCACGGCAGCGTCGGCGGCGGCTTCAAGGTCGTGCCGAGCGGCACCCAGTCCGCGCTGTTCACGGTGCACGGCGACGCCGACGAGGTCGTGGTCGTCGGCGGCGGCGCCACCGGTGTGTTCCTCGAGGGCGACAGCAAGGGCGAGTCCTTCACCGAGATGGACGCCGAGTACGGGCTCATCCAGGGCGTCTGCGTCAACAACGGCCTCGAGATCGCCACCGGTCAGAAGGGCGCCGTGTACCATCGCGGCAAGGACGGATGGGAGAAGCTCGACACCGACCTGAAGCTCGACCTCGAGTCCTTGCACGCGGTCTGGATCGACCCCAAGGGCGGCGTCTGGGCGGTCGGCGGCAACGTCATCTCGGCCGCGCTCGGCAACGGCGGCCTGGTCCACGGTGGCGAACCAATACCGGCGATCGACAGGGCCCTGATCCCCGACGCCGACGCCCCGGCGCCGGATCCCGTCTGTCCCGAGGACCAGGTCGATCCATTCCCCGCCGGCTCGATCGCACGCCGCTGGAACGAGCAGATACTCGGCGCCATTCGCCGCGACATCCCGCGCCCCGGCGTGCACGCCCGTAACCTGTATCACGTGTCGGCCGCCATGTGGGACGCCTGGGCCGTCTACGACGCCGCCGCCGACGGCGTCTTCGTCACCGACAAGGTCATGCTCGCCGACGACAAGGCCCGCCTCGCCGCTCGCGAACAGGCCATCAGCCACGCGGCCTACCGCGTCCTCCTCCACCGCTACGCGCAGCAGACCGGCGGCCCGGTCTCCTCGCTGTGCTTCGCCGGCTTCATGGACACCCTCGGCTATGACGCCGGCGACAGCAACCTCGTCGGTGACAGCCCCGCCGCGATCGGCAACCGCATCGCCGCCGCGGTCATCGCCGCGGGCGAGGCCGACCTCGCCAACGAGCAGAATAATTATGCCGACACCACCGATTACGTGTCGCCGAACGCCCCGCTGGTCGTCGACCAGCCCGGCACCACGCTCGTCGACCCCTCGCAGTGGCAGCCCTTGAACCTCGCCGAGGCCGCGACGCAGAACGGCATCATCCTGCCCGCCGGCGTGCAGAAGTACATCGGCGCCAACTGGGGCCTGGTGACGCCCTTCGCCATGACCAAGGCCGCGGACGAGCCGCTCTATCACGACCCGGGCGCACCGCCGAGCTTCGCCGATCCGCAGATGAAGCAGTGGGTGCTCGAGGTCCTCGAGATGCACACCAAGCACGACCCGGCGCTGGCCGAGACGATCGACCTCTCACCGGGTGCCTACGGCAACAACCCGCTCGGCACCAACGACGGCAAGGGCCACGGCATCAACCCGGTCAGCGGCAAGCCCTATGCGGCGAACGTCGCCAAGCTCAGCGACTTCGCGCGGGTGCTCGCCGAGTTCTGGGCCGACGGCCCCAAGTCCGAGACCCCGCCGGGCCACTGGAACGTGCTCGCCAACGGCGTGGCCGACAGCGCTGGCTTCACGCGTCAGTGGGCCGGCGCCGGCCCCTCGCTCGATCCGCTCGAGTGGGACGTCAAGGTCTTCCTGGCGCTGAACGGCGCTGTGCACGACGCCGCGATCACGGCATGGGGCATCAAGCGCGAGTTCGCCGCGATTCGCCCGATCTCCCTGGTGCGCTACATGGGCGGCCTGGGCCAATCCAGCGACCCCAAGGGCGCCGCGTACCACCCTGACGGTCTGCCGCTCAAGGACGACGTCGTCGAGCTCATCACCGCGGAGAGCACCCGTCCCGGCCAGCGTCACGCCCACCTCGCCCGCTACGTCGGCCAGATCGCCGTCAAGTCGTGGCGCGGCGAACCGGGCGATCGTAGCACCGAGGTCGGCGCCGTCGGCTGGCTGCGCGCCGTCGAGTGGCTCCCGTACCAGCGGCGCAACTTCGTCACGCCCGCCTTCCCCGGCTTCATCTCCGGCCATAGCACCTTCAGCCGCGCAGGCGCCGAGGTCTTGACGCTGGCGACCGGCAGCAGCTACTTCCCGGGCGGCTTCGCGGAGTTCGTGGCCAAGCCCGGCGAGTACCTCGTGTTCGAGGACGGCCCCGCCGAGGCGCTGCGGCTGCAGTGGGCCTCGTACTACGACGCAGCTGATCAGGCCGGTCAATCGCGCCTGTGGGGCGGCATCCATATCTGGCCGGACGATCGGGTCGGCCGCGTGCTCGGCAGCCAGGTCGGCATCGCGGCCTTCGATCACGCCAGCGCCTTCTTCGACGGCAGCGCGAAGCCCTGACGGCTCACAGGGGTACCCGTGGGCGCTCGAGCGGGTGGCTCAGCGCCGGTCCACCGCGAGTGGCTCGGCGCCCCGTCGGCCTCGCTGGTGGCGAGCATGAAGAATTGTGCCGGCCGACTTCCATCGGCTCCTGACCTCTCAGTGGATCGCGGTGGCGAAGCGCCGACGACGACCGAGAAGGCCCGCGAGGCCGGCGAGGAGCCAAAGGCCGGAGACCGGGCGCTCGCCGCTGATGCAGCTGCAGCCGTCTGAATCGTCATTCGGCGTCTCGCCCGCCGTCAGGGGCGACGTGCTGGTGCCGGTGGTCTCGTCCGGCGATCCGCTCGTGGGGGCACCGTCATCGCCGCTGCTCTCGCTCCCCGTCGAACCGCCCGTGCTCTCCGGCGCGGCCGTACCGACGTAGAGGGTCACCTCATCGGCGCCGATGTTGCGATCATGATCGATCGCCTGAACACGGACGACATAGGTCCCCGCCGAGAGGCCCGCGAGTTGCCACGACTCCTCGAACCAAAACGCCGGGCTCTCCTCCACGAGCACCCCCTCCTTGTAGATCATGATCTTCCAGCCAGCGCCATCATGGTTGTCCGTGACCTCGGCTTGGATCGAGACGGCCGCGCCTTCCGCCAATTCGGCGCCATCCGCCGGCATGAGGATCTCGACTGTCGGGGCCTCGAGGTCGGGAGAGTTGGGGCCAAAGTAGGCCATCAGCTCGGCGACGTCGTTCTGGGCCCCTCCGCCGCAGAAGATGTCGTGGGTCGCCTTGCAGTTGATACCGCCGGTCGCGTCGTTGTACTTGATGCAACCGTCGGCCCAGCTCCGCTCCTTATTGTCGACGTATGGGTGCATGATGTACCCGGAGTTCAGCGCCGTGTCGATGTGAGCGAGCCCGAAGGCATGGGCGGCCTCGTGCAGCGCGGTCGTCGCCAGGGTGTTGATCTGGCTCTGCGAGGCTGCATCGGTGAAGGCCAGAGTCGTGTCGCGCCACCAGCGGTCGCCGCAGTCGCTGCTGCACGAGACCCCGAGGATCCCCGCGCTCATGCCGATCATCTGTGGCGTGCCCCCCATCATCACCATCGCGTAGGGCAGCTCGGGCGGCGGCGCCTCGTCGTAGGCGAGCCGGACCCCGTAGGGGGCGAGTTGGCTCTTGAACGTCTCGATGATCGCCAGAGCCTGCGCTTCGGTTCCGCCGAAGCCCGGGTACTTGAAGTTCCCATTGATGCAGGTGGACTCCATCAACGCGGAATTGCCGCCATTGCTCAGATCTCCGCCGAAAAAGTTGAGGAAGATCGTCGCGCGGTGCGGCGGGTAGTCCCAGTCCGCAGGTGCCTCGGTCCCGGAGCCACCCGCGAAGAGCTCAGGCGGGCCGATGATATCGCCGTGGGTCTCCCACCCGCGCGCTTTGAGCATCGTCTCAAACTCGCGGCGACGCTCCTCGATCGCTTTCGTGCCGAGCGCAGGTGCCTCGTGCACGGGCCGACCAAACAGCGTCTTGCCGGCCGGGGACCCCACCGCGGGCCCGGCGAAGCCAGCGAGACAGAGAAGCGCACAGGTCACAGGCACACCGCGATGCAGCATACAGACATCATAAGAGACGGGGCGCGTCCTGGAACTGCGACTGATGGTCGCAGCTTCTGCTGTGGCCGCGGCCCTGCCTCGCCCGGGCCGCGGCTAATTGGTTCGAGCCGCGGGCCAGGCCCCAGTCGTCGGGGTGGAGCGGGCAAGGTGGGGAGCTCGGAGCCCGTGCCGGCGCCAATGGACCGTTTCACTCGCGGCGACTACAGTCGCGGCATGGTGGAGATGACCGAACGGCTGTTGACCGACGCGGGCATCGGGCCCGGCATGCGCGTGCTCGACGTGGGATGCGGGCGCGGTGACGTCGCGCTGCTCGCGGCGAAGCTGGTGGGTGCGCAGGGCGAGGTGGTGGGCATCGATCGCGACCTTGGTGCGCTGGAGGTCGCGCGGGGTCGCGTGCGCGAGGCGGGGCTCACGAACGTGATCTTCGCCGCTGGCGACCTCGCCGCGATCGGTCCCGAGCACGGCGTGTTCGATGCGGCGGTCGGACGTCGCGTGCTGATGTACCAGGCCGACCCCGTCGCCGCGTTACGGGCGGTGGTCAGCGTGCTCCGACCAGGAGCGCTCGTCGTCTTCCAGGAGGCAGACGCGACGATGGTGCCCGCGTCGCGCGTACCGCTGCCGCTCAACGCACGCGCGAATCGCTGGATGTGGCAGACGGTCGAACGCGAGGGCGGCAACATCCACATGGGCTTCGATCTCGCGCCGGCGCTCGAACAGGCGGGCCTGATCGTCGAGCAGGTGCGGGCCGAAGCCATCGTGCAGACGCCGAAGTTGCGTCATCCCGTGGGCATGATCATCCGTATCATGCTGCCGCGCATCCTTGCGCACGGCGTCGCCACGGAGGCGGAGATCGACATCGACACGCTCGACGAGCGCCTTGCCGCGGAGTGCGCGGCCGCAAACGCCACGTATGTCGGCGACATGGCCTTTGGCGCGTGGGCGCGTGTGCCGGCGAAGTGACGACACGAGCGTGGCTGTATCTCACGGCCTCGCGGAGCCCGGCGGACGCCCCTTCACATCCGGACGCCGAGGCCGTGCGCGAGGCTCTCGGCGAGCCGCGCCACGAAGGCCCGCTCGTCCTCGGCGTCGATCTCCTCCGCGATCTCGTTCATCAGCGTATACGCCGACGACACCACGAAGCTCAGCTCGATCGGGTCGACCGCCCCGCCCGCGGCCAGTCGCTCCAGCATGCGCACCACCAGCGGATGCCAGCGCTGCACCACGATGCCGCGCTCGAACGCGACGAGCCCGCCGACGCGCGTATCACCGACCGTCAGCCGATCCAGGCCGAGCGCGTCGAGCAGCGTCCCGTGCCGCTCCCGCGCCCACGCCAGCTCGGCCCGCAGCGCCGCCAGCAGCCCCTGCTCCGGCGTGAGCGCGGCCGCCGCGGGCATCGGCGCTCCCGCGGCTCTCGCCGGCCTCGACACCGCCGCTGATCCCCCCGACACTGACGGCGCCGCACGTGACGCGGCCGACCTCGGCGGAGCAGCCGACGGTGACATCTCCGCA
>Ga0209480_10002272_pt1 | contig 13314 bp, 14 predicted proteins | sample JI61114C2DNA_FD_187501 | JGI IMG/M metagenome (GOLD analysis project Ga0209480, IMG submission 187501) | Wastewater effluent complex algal communities from Wisconsin, to seasonally profile nutrient transformation and Carbon sequestration -... | ecosystem: Engineered > WWTP > Effluent > Algae...
ATGCTGAATTAATTGAACCAGGAATTGAAAGAACATTCACTTTAGAATTACAAGACATCATTCAAAACCAGACTAATTTAAATCTAACTTCACAAGGAGGTGATTTGCTTTATGAAGGTGAAATTGTTGAATATCGCATTACACCAATGACTGCTACAGCTGATCAAAGAGCTGCACAAAACAGACTTACGATTGCTGTAATGGTTCGTTTTGTAAATAGAAAAAAAGAAGATGACAATTTTGAAAAACGTTTTTCATTTTTCTATGACTTCGATGCCAATGAGCAATTGGTTGGTTCACAATTAACTGCAGCATTAGATGTGATTTTTGAACGAATCACTCAAGATGTTTTTAACGAATCATTAGCAAAATGGTAATTAATTTATAAACTTTTGAACACATCTGATTTAACATATCTTTTAAACAAACCTGAAGCTACCAACGAAAAACAAACGATAGCTTTAGAAAATATTGTCTTGCAGTTTCCGTACTTTCAAGCAGTGCGTGCCTTGCATTTAAAAGGATTGTTCAATCAGGAAAGTTTTAGATATAATTATGAATTAAAAAAAACAGCTGCTTACACAACAGATAGAACAATATTATTTGAATTTATTACTTCGGATAATTTCACAGCGATTCAACAGGAAAAGATAGATGAAATTCAAAAATCTTTGTTAAATATCGAAGTGCATCATATGGAAGAAGTAATTGTGCTTCCTCAAATAGAAACTATTGCCGCTGAAGAAGAAAAAGTTGAGCTTGAAGTAATAGAAAAAACTTCAGAAGAAAAATTAGAAATTGGTAAACCTTTACCTTTTACTCCTACTGAAAGACATTCGTTTCAAGAATGGTTACAATTAACAAAATTTAGTCCAATTGATCGTGAAAATGAGGCAATCAACCCTCAAATTGAAGCTGAAAAGCAAAAAAAATTAGATATAATTGATAAATTTATTGAAGCCAATCCAAAAATTGCTCCAGTAAAAGATCTAACGAAAACACCCGCAAATATTACTAAAAGTGTTGAAGAGCCAACACACTTAATGACTGAGACATTAGCAAAAGTATACTTAGAACAAAAAAAATATAACAAAGCAATACAAGCTTATGAAATATTAATTTTGAAATATCCAGAAAAAAGTAGTTTCTTTGCAGACCGAATAAACGAAATCAAAAATTTACAACAAAATAATAATTAATTATGGGATTCACAGGTTTTTTAATTGCGATAACAATTGTTTGTTTTTTATTAATCTTAGCTATTATGGTTCAAAACCCTAAAGGTGGAGGTTTATCTTCTTCATTTGGTGGTTCTCAACAATTAGGTGGGGTTCAAAAAACAACTGACTTTTTAGATAAAAGTACTTGGACATTAGGAGGAATTCTAATTGCATTAATCTTGCTTTCAAGCTTGAGTTTTAATGGTGGCGGAGCAACTGGATCAAAAATTTTAGGAGAAGACGAAATGTCTTTGCCAACAACTACAGTTCCAACTACACCAGGAGCTGCAAAACAAACTGCTCCTGCTACACCAGCACCAGCAGAAAAATAATAATAATATGTAAAACATATAGAAATGCCAGCCTGTCAGTGCTGGCATTTTTTGTTTAGGCAAAAATGTCAGAAAATCGGTTTGGCATAATTTATGAAAAATAAAAATCAACATTAATTTTAATAACCAAAATATACATCTATGTCATTAAACATTAAACCTATTTCAGATCGTGTAGTAATAGCTCCATTGGCAGCAGAAACTACAACCGCTTCGGGGATTATTATTCCAGACACTGCAAAAGAAAAACCACAAAAAGGTACTGTAGTATCCGTTGGAAATGGCAAAAAAGACTACACCATGACTGTGAAAGTTGGAGATACAGTTTTATATGGTAAATATTCGGGAACAGAGTTCAAATATGAAGGTAAGGATTACCTAATTATGAGAGAAGACGAAATTTACGCAATTCTTTAATCGTATATTAAACAAAAGCATTTAAACGTTAAATAAAAATAAAATGGCAAAAGATATAAAATTCGACATTGAAGCTCGCGACGGTTTAAAACGTGGCGTTGACGCATTAGCAAATGCAGTAAAAGTAACTCTAGGACCAAAAGGAAGAAATGTAATTATTTCGAAATCATTTGGTGGACCAACGGTAACTAAAGATGGTGTTTCTGTAGCAAAAGAAATTGAGCTACAAGACCCATTAGAAAATATGGGGGCTCAAATGGTTAAAGAAGTAGCTTCTAAAACAAATGATTTAGCAGGTGACGGAACAACAACTGCAACGGTTTTAGCGCAAGCTATCGTTAAAGAGGGATTGAAAAACGTAGCGGCTGGTGCTAACCCAATGGATTTAAAACGTGGAATTGACAAGGCAGTTGAAACAATTGTTGCTGAATTAGGAAAACAATCAGTAGCAGTTGGCGATTCTTCTGAAAAAATCAAACAAGTTGCCTCTATTTCTGCAAATAATGACGACACCATTGGTGATTTAATAGCTACAGCTTTTTCTAAAGTAGGAAAAGAAGGTGTAATTACAGTTGAAGAAGCTAAAGGAATGGACACTTACGTTGATGTTGTAGAAGGAATGCAATTCGACAGAGGTTATTTATCACCTTACTTTGTAACTGATGCAGATAAAATGGTTGCTGAATTAAGCAATCCATATGTTTTATTATACGACAAAAAAATATCAAATTTACAAGAATTATTACCCGTTCTAGAACCAGTTGCACAATCTGGAAGACCATTATTAATTATCGCTGAAGATGTTGATGGACAGGCATTAGCAACTTTAGTAGTGAATAAATTACGTGGTGGTTTAAAAATCGCAGCTGTAAAAGCACCAGGTTTTGGAGACAGAAGAAAAGCTATGTTAGAAGACATCGCAATCTTAACAGGTGGAACTGTAATTGCTGAAGAAAGTGGTTATTCGTTAGAAAACACTACCTTAGACATGCTTGGAACAGCAGAAAACATTACAATTGATAAAGACAATACTACAATTGTAAATGGTGCTGGTGATGTAGAAAACATCAAGGCAAGAGTGAATCAAATCAAATCTCAAATTGAAACTACAACTTCCGATTATGATAGAGAAAAGCTACAAGAACGTTTAGCTAAATTAGCTGGTGGTGTTGCAGTTTTATATGTTGGAGCGGCTTCTGAAGTAGAAATGAAAGAGAAAAAAGACCGTGTTGACGATGCTTTACACGCAACTCGTGCTGCTGTAGAGGAAGGAATTGTCGCAGGAGGAGGTGTTGCTTTAGTAAGAGCAAAAGCAGCTTTAATAAATATCAAAGCAGAAAACGCAGACGAAGCAACAGGAATTCAAATCATCAATAAAGCAGTAGAATCTCCGTTGAGAACTATTGTTGAAAATGCTGGTGGGGAAGGTTCTGTAGTAATTGCAAAAGTTACAGAAGGAAAAGACGATTTCGGATTCAATGCAAAAACAGGAGAATACGTTCAAATGTTATCAGCTGGAATTATCGATCCGAAAAAAGTAACACGTGTAGCTTTAGAAAACGCTGCATCTGTAGCAGGAATGATTTTAACTACAGAGTGTGCCTTAATTGATATTAAAGAAAATGAGCCCGCAGGCCATAATCATATGGGCGGAGGAATGCCAGGTATGATGTAATCTCTTTCTTAATAAAATTAAAAACTGCTTGATAATTTCAAGCAGTTTTTTTACATTCAAAAAATTTTAAAACCATGAAAAACAATTCCTTAATAATTATTCTCTTTTTCTATGTACAATTATTTTCTCAAAATTTCGTAATGATGTAAAGTAGTTCCTCACAATGACTAACATTATATATTACTTACAAAAAGTTAAAAAGTCCCGATAAAATCGGGACTTTCTTTTATAATTTGTTTTCTAAACCAAACTTTGCTTATTCCAAAGTTCAAAATATTTACCTTTTTGAGATAGTAAATTCAAATGGTTTCCAGTTTCCACAATAACACCATTTTCCATTACTAAAATAGTATCCGAATTAGCGATAGTACTTAATCTATGTGCTATTACAATTACCGTTTTTCCAGCTAATTTGAAATTATCAATGGTATCTTTTACAATTTTTTCAGAATTTGTATCTAATGCAGAAGTTGCCTCATCCATTAATAAAATTTCAGGATTTTTATATAAAGCTCTTGCAATTGCAATACGTTGTTTTTGACCACCTGAAAGCATAGCACCATTTTCTCCAATTTGAGTTTCAAAACCGTTGGGTAGTTTTTCAACAAATTCTGTGATACCTAATTGTTTTGATAAATCAACAATTCTTTGAATATCTGGAAACGATTCGCCAAGAGCTATATTATCAATAATGTTTCCAGAAAACAAGCTCAAGTTTTGAGGAATTACTCCAATATGTTTTCTTAAACTTTTATAATTAATTTGGTTAATATCATAATCGCCAATAAAAATTTTTCCTTCTTTAATAGGATATAGATTTTGAAGTAATGCTATTAAAGTGGTTTTACCGCTTCCACTCTCACCTACAATGGCAGTAGTTTCTCCTTTTTTAATTTGAAGATTGAAGTTTTTAAAAACTTCTATTCTTGAACCATATCTAAACGAAACGTTTTCAAAAACAATATTTCCAATGAGTTCTGGATTTAATTCGATTTTATTTTCGGTGGCTTCTCGTTCTAAATCCATGATTTCAAATAATCTATCAGCTGCAATCATTGCGTTTTGAATGGTTTTATTCATTGAAATTAATGAAGCAACGGGCGAAGTAAAATAACCAATCAACGCATAAAAGGAAAACAATTCTCCAGGTGTAATTTCTCCATCAATTACATAACCCGAACCAATCCAAAGCAAAATAACCGTGAATAGCGAGGCTAACATTTGTGTTGAACTTCCTGCAAAAACAGAATTTAGACCTGATTTGAATCCTGTAAAAAGCAATTTTACAAATTTATTTTCGGTTTTTAAATTGGTAAATTCTTCTATTCCAAACTCTTTAATGGTTCTAACGTGAGAAACACTTTCTACCAATTGTGTTTCTAGTTCGGCAGCATCTTCCATTATTTTTCGTTCTACTTTTTTATTGAATTTGTTCATTAAAAAATAGATTATGGCATAAAACGGTATAATTAATAAAATCACTAATGCCAATTTCCAATAATAAGTAAACATCAAGGCAAACGAAAAAACTACAATAAAAATATTGACAATTAAATCAATAGCAACTTCATTAATAAAAGCTCTAATTTTTACTGCATCGCTAATTCTTGAAGTTATTTCACCAATTTGCATCGTATCAAAAAAGCGTTGAGGCAAACGAAGCAAATGTTTATAATAGCCTAAAATTAATTTAGCATCAATCAATTGACCTGTTTTCATTACCATTATGCTTTTACTTGCACCAATATAAACTTGCAATAAAATAATTCCAATCATTGAAATACTGAGTAAATTCAATAAATTTCGATTGCCATCAACTAAAACATAATCGGTAATTTTTTGCACATAAATAGACATGGCTAATCCCAAAATTGTAAAAACAACAGCTCCAAACAATGCCTGAATTAAAATAGTTTTATGCGGTTGAATTAAATTCCAAAACCGGTTAAAAGTGGAAGTTTTTTCATTACGTTCTACAAAATCGTCATTTTTAGCAAAAAGAATCAAAACTCCAGTCCAAATCTTCTGAAAATCTTCATAACTATAAGTTACCATTTTTCCATAACCTGGATCCATAACTTGGATTTCGGTTTTGGTCACTTTATAAATAACTACATAATGATGCAATTGTTCTTTTACAATAACATGAGCTATAGCAGGAAGCGGAATTTGTGGTAAAGCATCAAAACCACCTTTTACACCCTTGGCAGTAAAACCCATTTTTTCGGCAGCTTCAATAATGCCTAAAACATTAGTGCCGCGTTTATCAGTATTAGCAAATTGGCGAATTTTAGCAATAGGAAGATTCACCTTAAAATGATTACCAATTGATGCCAAACAAGCTGCGCCGCAATCTTTTATATCGTGTTGTTTTATTTTTATAGATGCCATTTCAATTGTGTCATGCTGAATTCATTTCAGCATCTAATTCTTAATTTGTTTCGGATTCAACCAATCATCAACTTTGTCAAACAATAAGTCAAACAAACTTCTGCGTGTAATGATGTAGCGTGTAGTTAACGTCATACCTTTTGAAACTTGGGTTTTGTAACCCGATTTTAATTTCAACTCTTTTGAATCTAAAGCACAACGCACTTTAAAAAAGGCTTGATTTTCTTGTAATGTTATATTTTTATCAATGTCTATAACTTTGCCTGTGAGTAAACCCCATTGGTTATAGTTAAAAGCATCTAACTGAAATTTTACTTTTTGATTGGGTTTGATTAAGCCAATATCGTTTGGCGAAACCGTGCTTTCTACTAGCAAATTATCTGTGGGCGAAATGTGTGCAATGGGTTGAGAGGCATTCAAAATAGAGCCTGCTTGCACACCATTAAAATTTTCAATAGTGCCTGTTATAGGAGCAATTAAAACATAATTTTGAGCTTCAATACTTAATTTGTTATTATTGCCTGTGATGTTTTTTAATTGAAGTATTAATTCATTTTTTTTGTTTTGCCAGTTTGCCATTTGCTGTTTTATAAAACTATTTAAAGCTTGCTTGGCAAATTGTAAATCAAACTGATATTTTTCAAACTCAGCTTTGGCTATAACACCTTTATCAAATAGCGTTTTATAACGATTGTAGTTAATTTGACTTTGTGCTACTTTGCTTTGTAGTTCTGCTTTTTGGGTTGAAAATTTGTAATATTCTTCTCTAATTAACGATGTTTGCAAGTTGGATTTCCCTTTTAAAACCATTTCTAAATCTTGTAAAATGGTTTCATTAGTGTTATAAATAGTATCGTTGAGTTGTTTTTCGGTTTCTAAATTTTCTTTAGAAATAGTGAGTAAGGTATCGCCTTTTTGTACTAACAAATTATTTTTAAGCTTAATAGTGGTTATTTTACCACTCACTGCTGAAGTTACCGGCACATTATCTGTTTTACTGCGAATAATACCACGGCTTTGACTGCTAATATCTACTGTAATAACAGGCAACAACGCAATAAAAGCAGCAATTGCCAAAACCACCACTAAATATATAGAAATACGCTTGGTTTTGTTTTTTGCAATAAGATTTTCGAGGGTGTTGATGGGATCTGAACTGAAGTTCATGGAAGTTTATTAATTTTTATAATTATAAAACCATTTGCCACTATAATAACCAAAAAAGTACCCCACAGTTAATAACAAAATTATAAGAATAACAATTATTATTAAATCTCTTTCTTTTATTTTTATATTCATCTAATCAATAATTTTATATTCTCGCATAAGTCTAATCGCATTCATAGTTGTTGTAACACCTTTCCTTAATTTATAATCAGGTGTTAATTCACCATTAAAATTATGCAATTCAAAACATAAATTTGTAATATTTTCTTCGTATTCGTTTGCCATTTTAGTTAAGTCAATATCATGAGTTGCAATAATACATGTCAAATCTGTTTTATTATGAATTAATTTTTCGATAAAAAGTTTTGACCCATTAAGTTTATCAACTGAATTTGTACCCTTTAAAATTTCATCAAGAATAATAAATTGATATTCTCCATTGTTCAGTTTGTCTATTAATCTTTTAAGTTTAGTTATTTCAGCATTAAAATATGAACTACCTTCAAATAATGAATCATTTGTTCTCATACTTGAAAAAATATTTGATGGGTAAAACTCAAATTCTTTAGCTGGTACTGGGCAACCATTCATAGCTAAAACTAAATTTGCTCCTATTGTTCTTAAAAATGTACTTTTACCTGTCATATTAGCTCCAGTAACAATTGAAATACTATTCCTGTTTTGTATAAATAAATCATTTTTTACTCCAGTTTCATTGTCAATTAAAGGGTGAATTATATCGCAAAAATTATAAAACCCTTTTTTATCTGAAATCTTAGGATATACATAATTTTTATTTTTATAAGCATAGATTCCAAAACAGATAGTTGCCTCAATTTCAGATAAAACATTTAACCAAGTGTTGATTTCACTATTAATTTTCTTTAAATGGCTTTCAATCTTAATAGAAACTTGTAAATCCCATAAAAAAATAATATTTGCTAACAATCCTATAACAGGTATTCTTCTATTCTCATATAAGTCTAATAATTTATATAATTTATTTATGGAACTCGATGCGCTATGATCTTTATTATAAAGTGCTTTTTTTAACTCAATCAATTTTTTAGAAGAAAAGCTTTCCTTTTCAATAATCATTAATAATTCTTGAAAAACAACAACTCTTTTAGCACTAAAATTTGCTATTTTAAACTGATTTTTAATTTTTCTTTTATATAAAAAATAAAAAATAATATAGATTGAAATTGGAAATAAAAGCAATGAAATAGAATAAAAACTAAGTGGTAAAAAAACAAACCACATTACAGTAATAAAATTTAATATTGAAAACAACCATATTATTTTTTTCAAATTTTTAAACTTTTCATCAAAACTTAAAAATTTAAACTCATAATTGCTTTCATTTTTTTTTGCTGTAGTTAAGTATTCAATGCACCATTCAATTTTTGAAGCTAACTCTTGAATAGCATTCTGTTTTTCTGTTATTTTATCTTTTTCAATAGTTACATTTAGTAAATCATGCTCTAATTTAATAAAAGCACTTTTAGATTGGGTTTTATCTAAATAAGCTAATAAAGAGTTTTTTCCAACAATATCTAAATCTAAGCAATATTCATGTAGATTATAATTGTTTTCATATGTCTTATTGATATACTTTTCGTCAACTTCATTGCAAACCAATATTTTGTTTTTAATAAATAAAATTTTACTTGATATTTTAGAAGAAATATTTAGTAGAACAAAAAAGGTTACAATTAACAACAATTCTATATAGTACAGAATTTTAATATCATTTGTTGAAATTAAATAAAAAATAAAGAGAATTGAAAAAAAAACTATAAGTTTAGCAATTGCAAGTATATTATCTTTACTCGAAAATTTATTTAAATCTATAGTAGATTTTTCTTTTAGTTTTTTAATTTCTGTCATATGTATATATTATAAAAGTAATAGCTAATCTTTGATGATTAGCTATTATAAAAATTATGCTTTTTGTTGGATTGTCCAATAATCACCACCGTCAATACCTATTGATGGTCCGCCAACATTTACTAGCCAATCTAACCACCAAGTACCACCATCAGTTACTACTGCTTCTTGAGCATCAAGCTCTACTAAGTTTAATTTCTCTAAATTCATCTTTTTTCGAATTTTAAAGTTATACAATATTTTAACATTGCTAAACTACTTTTCTTACAAAAAGAATACTATTACAATTTTAATAAAATTAAACAAATATTTGCTATTTTTGAGCAATAAAATGCTAAAGCTATGAGTGTAGGTACAAAAATAAGAAGATTAAGATTGCAAAACAAATGGAGCCAAGAAGAATTAGCACATAAATTAAATGTAGCACAAACTTCGGTTTCTAATTTTGAAAGCAGTAAAACCATTCCCGATTTTTTAGTGATGCAAAAAGTGTGTGAGGTTTTTGAAGTAGGCTTTGAGTATTTTGTAGAGGAAAAAGAAATATCAATAAATTTTAAAAAAGTTGAAAATAACCCTAATAGTAATATTGGTTGTAAAATTGAAGCAATACATCACCATTTTCCTGAAGGCATTTTAGAAAACATGTTAAAGCGTTTAGAATTATTAGAAAAAATATTACAGCAAAATAAATAAAATATAATTCCGTTTCATATTAAGTATAACTAAAAACTATTTTACTATGGCTTCAACTTCAGAAGTAGGGCATGCAAAAAACATTGCAAACCTCAATTTATTAAACACAAACATTGCAGCACTGGGCAACATCTACAATCCAAGTAATCCAAAACTGCAATTAGCATACTTGCAAAATCTATACACCACAGCTTTTAATTATCAAGAAAGTGTAAATAATTTAGTAGCACCCTATTCACTTGCGGTAGATGAAAGAGAAATAATTTTTAAACCATTAAACAGAGAACTAACCAAGCTTCGCAAAGCATACAAAGCTACAGATGGGGTTACAGCAGTACAATTAGAAGATTTCATGACGGTTATTCGTAAATTAAAAGGCGTTAAAAAAGCAACTACAAAAACCAGTACAGATTCAGAAGAAGTTCAAAACGCACACTCAACTTCGCAAATGAGCTATGACCAGCGTACTAACACTATGGATTTACTAATTTCATTATTGCAAAACACAGCTAATTATAACCCTAACGAGGTAGAATATCAAGTAGCTACTTATCAAGCAAAAAAGGCATTAATGCTACAAAAAACACAAGCCGTTGCAAATGCATTTATACCATTAAATAATGCCCGCAGTACAAGAAACGCAACATTATATAATGATGAGGATAACCTTGTAGATATTGCAAACAAAGCAAAAGATTATTTATTTACAATACTAGATGTTAATTCAGCGCAATACAAAGCCATTTCTAAAATAAAATTCAAAAAAAGATAAATAAAATAGGGTTTGTCTAAAATAAACAAAGCCTTGTCGCATTCGAACAAGGCTTTGGCTCATGTAAAACATAGAATGTCTTTTGTAAATAAGCCTATGGCAAAATAAAACAAACCTTTGGCGCAATCGAACAAAGCATTGGCTCAACAAAACAAAGCATTGGCTCAGTCGATATAAACTATGGTAATTATAAACAAGCATAAGCTGTAAATAATTTAGGCTTAGTTTATGTGTAAATTAAAAAGTCCCGATTAAATCGGGACTTCCTTTTATAATTTGTTTTCTAAACTATTCCAACCACCACCATTAATACAATCAATTCCATGTTGTTTTAAAATGGAAGTCGCTTGAGCGCTTCGCATTCCCGAACGGCAACATGCAATAACTGGTTTATTCCATTTTTTGATGGTTTCAATGTTTCCGTTTAAAACTTGTAAGGCAATATTTTTTGAACCTTTAATGTGTCCTTCTCTATATTCTTCTGGTGTTCTAACATCTAAAATAATAGCACCTTTTTGAACATATTCTTGAACATCATTGGTTTTATTTCCTAATCCTAAAAAATCTAAAATTCCCATAATTGTTTCTTTTTTTTGACAAAGATAAAGGCGATTGTATAGCTTTTCAGTAACAAAAGTTACTTTGGTTAAACGTTTGCTTTCTCAAAAATCAATTCTAATCCACCGTCAATTAAGTGAGCAACTTCTGGGCGATTGGTTTTAACTTTTTCTAAATGATTTAAAACTTTATCTACTAAATCTGAATTTTCTTCTTTTTTAGCCAATTCAGCAATTTCTACTGATAACAACCAATCATTTGGATGATTTGCTGTAACTGATGCAAAAGCTTCTTTTAAAGTGGTAATTGCCGGTTTGTTCCCTCTAATGTTGCGAACACTTGCATACAATTTCTCCAACTCTTGTCTTTCAGGTGATTTTTTTTGTTTTATAGTTTGCGATGATGGAACGTGATTAATCATATCAAAACTATTCACATCAGCTGGACCTGAAAAAGCAGAAATTACTTTTTTACCTACAGCCATATCATAAATTCCCCATTCTGGTTGAAAAAGGATGGTATCGTTATGGGTAACTGTACAGTTTTTGAATTTAATCAATAAAATTTCACCTTGTAAATTGCGAGAACCTGTGATAATTTCTCCTTTAACTGTAATATTTCCTTCAAATTCTAAAGTTACTTGCTCGCCTTCATAAATGTCATACGCACGTAAATCTCTCGGACTCATTTCTTCAATCGCTAAGTTGATGCCTTTTAGTTTTCCAATTGGCGAACCAAAACCTTCTGCATGATATGCTGTTCCATGTCCTACTAATTCTTTTTCTCTGTACGAAAGCGCCGTTTTACCTGTTGTTTGTACATAAACCGATTTTCCTTCGTGTTCAATTACATTGGTAAAAATTCCAGAAATTTGAATTCCTGTACTTAATTCAATGGTTCCTAACGATTTTGAATCAATCAATTTTTGAACACTTTTTGGACCACCTTTTCGAAGCGCCATCGTATTAGCAAATTCTTCTAAAACCGAATTTAGTTGTGCAAAATCGGGAGTAACATATAATTGTGGTTGTGGTTTTGTAATATCAAAACTTTGGTCTGCCGCAGAAATATCATACGGAATTTTCTTCACGTTATCGGTCATACACCAAGCACTTTCTCCAATCGAAGAAAGTAATCCTGCACCATAAATTTTTGGGTTTTCAACAGTTCCGATTAAGCCATATTCAACTGTCCACCAATGAAGGTTTCTAATACGCGACATTTCTGATAATTCGCCCATATTATTCTGTAAGAAATCAACGTGCTCTTCTGCTTTTTTAATTTCTTCTTCTGGAGTATCTTCTGCTTCTTTCAAAATTGAAAGCAAGCGAATGGCTTCATACAATTCATAATCGCGAGAAGAGGAGATAGCTTTACAACCAATTTCGCCAAAACGTCTTAAATATTCTGCGTATTCCGGATTAGCAATAATAGGAGCGTGGCCAGCACCTTCGTGAATAATGTCAGGAGCTGGAGTATATTCAATGTGTTCTAACTGGCGAATATCGCAAGCAATAACCAACACATTATAGGCTTGAAATTCCATAAAAGCATTGGGTGGAATAAAACCGTCAACAGCAACGGCAGCCCAACCAATTTCTTTTAAAATACGGTTCATTCCATACATATTTGGAATGTTATCGACTTCTAAACCTGTTTTTTTTAAACCTTCTAAATAAGAATTATGCGCTACTTCTGAAAGATAAGACACATTTTTACGCATTACATAACGCCAAACTGCTTGGTTTATCGGTGTGTAATCATCATAAACTTGAGGTTTAATGAATTGTTTTAAATGTTTTGGTAATCTGTCAATCAGCGGATTGCTTTCAAAATGCGTTTCCATAATTTTACTTGTCATGTTTGACGTAAAATTACAAATTTTTAAGAAATCAGGAAAGCTTTTTAACGATTTGATACAACTAATTGCAAATTATCAATCTACTTTTTTAACAAGAGCTACTGGTTCTATTTTTAGAACACTATCATTCTGAATTGTTGGAGAAGGAGTTGTAGGAACTGTTGTATTAATATGTTTTTTAGTGCTCTCGCACATTAACTTCTTTTCCTTTTATCTTATTAAAGAAAAATGTGCTTTAAATTGTTTTTCAGCTCCATTTTCTATATAATCTATTGAAAACCAATAATCTGTTGATGGTAATTGTTGACCATTATAGGTTCCATCCCAACCATTACTCG
>Ga0209480_10002275_pt1 | contig 13293 bp, 12 predicted proteins | sample JI61114C2DNA_FD_187501 | JGI IMG/M metagenome (GOLD analysis project Ga0209480, IMG submission 187501) | Wastewater effluent complex algal communities from Wisconsin, to seasonally profile nutrient transformation and Carbon sequestration -... | ecosystem: Engineered > WWTP > Effluent > Algae...
CCTTCGTATGCACCTGATGCCTTTCCCGCCGTCTTCCCCGGCCATCGCTTTATTTAAGAATGGCCAGCTGGTACATTTTATCGAAAGACACCAGATCGAGGGCCGTTCCGCACAAATGATCGCCCAGAACCTGATCGGCGCTTTCCAGCAACATTGTAACTAAGCGGATCAAATAGATTCTAAAGAGCTGTTTCTTTATTGAAACAGCTTTTTTTTGCCCCTTTAATTTTTAAGTACGATCCTTCGATACGACACAGTAGCATAATCTCTTGCCCTGTAAGACTTGTTTGGTGTCTACTCAGGATGACAAGGACTGTTGTCACCCTGCCTGTCCCGCCTCATGCGGGGTGTAGCCGATTAGGTATATTTCAGGGATTAAACAAATAGTAACGCGGCGTATCGAAGGGCGACACTCCACAGGAGGGGCTGTTCCCTTCTAGCTTCTAGCTACGCAGGCTGCTTCCTGACATCCGGCAGCTGACATCTGACAACTCTTTCATTTACCGTTTATACCCATGTCGGGCCGTTTTGTCTTTTGAAGCAGGCTCTTTAGTATATTCGCCTCTATTAATTAACGACATGTATCCTAATCTATATTACGCATTCAGGGACTTATTTGGAGTGGAATGGAAATTTCTCCGTTTTGTCAATTCCTTTGGTTTTTTTGTGGCCATTGCTTTTATCGTGGCTGCGATGGTGTTGACCGCTGAACTTAGACGTAAGAGCAAACAGGGGTATTTCCAGCCCACTGAAATGCAGATGATGGTCGGTCAACCGGCTTCGCTTTCAGATATTCTGCTCAACTTCTTACTGGGTTTTTTACTGGGCTATAAAATTGTCGCTCTTTTTATACTGGATAATTCAGCCACCGAAGATCCCCAGGCTTTTATTTTTTCGCCGCTGGGCAGCTGGCCGGCAGGTATAGCCATGGGTTTATTGTTTGCCGGTTTGAAATGGTATGAAAAGAATAAACAAAAACTCAGCAAACCCGAAAAAAGAACCGTCCGCATCTGGCCGCACGACCGGGTAGGGGAGATCACTATAATAGCCCTCGTATTTGGACTGGCAGGGGCTAAACTCTTCGATATTTTTGAAAACTGGAGTGATTTTCTGAAACGGCCTTCTGATTATATTTTTTCTGCCAAAGGACTGACTTTTTACGGCGGACTGATTTGTGCCGCCCTGGCGATCTGGTGGTATGCGAAAAAACACAAGATCGGCTTCTGGCATTTAAATGATGCGCTGGCCCCAACCATGATGCTGGCGTACAGCATGGGCCGTATCGGTTGCCAGGTTTCCGGCGACGGTGACTGGGGCATCGAAAATCCAAGACCCAACCCGTACAGCTGGCTCCCTGATTGGGTCTGGTCTTATAATTATCCACATAATGTAAATGATGTAGGTGTGCCAATCCCGGGTTGTACCGACGATAAATTCTGTTCTCAATTACCGGTGCCTGTATATCCAACCCCATTATATGAAGTAATATTCTGTTTTCTGCTGTTCCTGGTGCTCTGGTTCCTGCGCAAAAGATTGAAAGTACCCGGATATATTTTCGCTATTTACCTGATGCTGAATGGGATGGAGCGCTTTTTGATAGAAAAGATCCGGGTAAATAACCCCCTTGATATACTGGGTTTTCATCCAACACAGGCGGAAGTGATCTCCAGTCTTTTGTTTTTAAGCGGATTAGGGCTGTTTTTATGGTTGCGCCAAAAAGCAAAAACAACAAAGCACACAGAACCACTCAAAAACAATTGATATTTGTCAATTTTTTATAAAACAGGACAAATTTCTTTTTTCGCGCCAAACCCTTACCTGTAGCAGATTTCATCCGATTGGCCCGGAATTGGCAACGATTGCGTGAAAGACTGTTAGTAATTTTTCATTACAGAACGCTATGAGAAACCATAACTTATAGGTATCTTTGCAGACGGTCTGGGACGGTAAATTCTTCTATCTACAATTAACTATCCATTTGCAACAATCTGCAAACAAGGGCCGTCTATTATTCGTTGATATTTAAACTTCTTAAGTTATGCGGCAACTTAAAATTGCTACCCAGATTACAAACAGGGACTCCCAGGCAGTGGAAAAGTACTTACAGGAGATCTCGAAGATTTCGATGATCACTCCTGAAGAGGAAACAACACTCGCCCAGCGGATTAAAATGTTTAACCGGAATCCGGTTGATTCCCAGCGTGCATTGGATAAACTGGTGCAGGCCAACCTCCGTTTCGTGGTATCTGTGGCCAAGCAATATCAGCATCAGGGGTTGTCACTCAGTGACCTTATCAATGAAGGAAACCTCGGTCTGATCAAAGCGGCTCAACGTTTTGATGAAACCAAGGGTTTCAAATTCATTTCTTATGCGGTATGGTGGATTCGTCAATCGATCCTGCAGGCATTAGCCGAACAGGGACGTCTGGTTCGTCTTCCCCAAAACAAAATCGGTACATACAACAAAGCCAACAAAGCCTATATGGCTTTTGAGCAGGAGCACGAACGCGAGCCTTCAACCGAAGAGCTGGCTGAACTCCTGGAAATGAGCGAAACCGAGATCAATAATATTTTCCAGAGCAATACCCGGCACACTTCCCTCGATGCCCCTGTGCACGAAGCCGAAGATGTGGCCATGGGCGACCTGCTCGAAGGCAGCGATGATACGGATGATGATGTAATGAAAGATTCCCTGCGTAACGAAATTCGCCGGGTACTTAAATCATTGTCTCCCAGGGAAGCAGAAATTGTAAACGCCTATTTTGGTTTAGATGGAGAGAACGGGGTTACGATCGAACAGATCGGACAGAAATATGACCTGACCAAGGAGCGTATCCGTCAGATCAAGGAAAGAGCCATCAAACGCCTGCAAAAAGCCCGTTATTCCAGTGCTTTAAAAGCCTATTTAGGTTAATGATATCTTAAAGTCGTGGGTTAATTTAAAATAGTTCCGGTCCTCAGCTTATGAGGCCGGAATTTTTTTTAGAACCAACTATCTTTATACCTGTTAATAATACTATGAAAGTTTTATCCGGTGTATTTCTTTTACTGGCATTCCTTCAATTATCCTGCGAGAAATCTGTCAGTTTCAAGCTGGATAATGTAGCCCCCAAACTGGTGGTGGAAGCGACGATTGAAAACGGACAAGCCCCCATGGTCTATCTTTCCCGGAGCCTGGCTTATTTTTCAACCCTTAACCCGGATTCCCTGTCAGCCAGTTTTATCCGGAATGCCGAAGTCTGGGTTGCCAACAGTACCCGTACACATAAACTCCGCCTATATACTGTTCCATTAGGGGCTGGTTATAATGCTTACTATTACTCTACCGACTCTTCCAGTCTCGCCACGGCCATAACCGGAGAACTCAATACCAGTTATTCCCTCCGCATCCGCTGGGAAGGAAAAGAATATACCGCCACAACCACTATTCCCAATACAACACGACGGATTGATTCCTTGTACTGGAAAGAAGCTCCGGCAGGCAATATCCCTTATAAAGCGGTGGTAATGGTGCGGGCCACTGATCCCCGTGGCTATGGTGACTATATCCGGTATTTTACCAAACAGAACCGGGATCCTTTCTATCCCGGACTGAATTCCGTTTATGACGATCAGGTGATTGACGGCACCACTTATGAAATCCAGGTGGAACGGGGAATCCTTCGTAATGGAATAGCCGGCGAAGCCTATAGCTTTTTTGATAAAGGGGATACCGTAACCTTGAAACTTTGTAATATTGATAAAGCTACATTCGACTTCTGGAGAACCATGGAATTCACTTATTCCAGTGTCGGTAACCCTTTTTCTTCACCCACCAAAGTCATGAGCAATATCAAGGGCGGGGCACTTGGCTACTTCGGTGGCTATGCTGCACAATACAAAGGAATCTTGATACCCCAATAATAAGTACGATCCTTCGATACGTCCCGCAACCAGTTTTTCTGAAACCCTGAATTAATACTTTCGCGGGACTACTCAGGATGACACGAACATTTCGCTCCGAATGATAATAAGGCGTGATTTCTTTGTTAAAACGGGAAAGTATTAGAGAGGGGCTGTTGACTGCTTACCGCCTACTGCCAACTGCCAACTGTTCCCGCCATTTCCTTAATTTTGCCAACTGACCACCTTTAACCGGTCATTTATTTATACCATGGACGCCACAGAAAAAGTACACTGCCTGATCATTGGTTCAGGTCCTGCCGGATATACTGCCGCTATTTATGCCAGCCGTGCTGGTCTCAATCCTGTTTTATACCAGGGAATTCAACCCGGAGGGCAGCTGACGATCACTACCGAAGTGGAAAACTATCCCGGCTATCCGGAAGGGATCCAGGGTCCTGAAATGATGGTGCATTTTGAGAAACAGGCGGCCCGTATGGGTGCAGATATACGTTACGGTCTGGCTACCGCTGTAGACTTTTCCGGACCTGTACATAAAGTACAGATCGATGAGGAAAAATGGATCGAAGCCGATGCGGTGATCATTTCAACCGGTGCCTCCGCTAAATGGCTGGGGCTGGAAAGTGAGCAACGCCTCAATGGTTTTGGCGTTAGTGCCTGCGCGGTTTGTGATGGTTTCTTTTTTAAAGGAAAAGAAGTGGCGATTGTGGGAGCAGGTGATACGGCCGCCGAGGAAGCACTCTATCTTTCCAAGATCTGTTCACAGGTGCATATGATCGTACGCCGGGATGAAATGCGCGCCAGCAAAGTGATGCAGGAAAGAGTGAAGAACACCCCGAATATTAAAATATACTGGAACAGTGTAACCGATGAAGTACTCGGCGACAAAAAAGTACATGCCGTACGTATCCACAATACAAAAACGGATGTGAAAGAAGAAGTACCAGTCAGCGCCTTCTTCGTCGCCATCGGCCATCAGCCCAATTCCGATATCTTCAAACCCTTTATCGATATGGATGAAGCGGGCTATATCAAAACCATTCCCGGTACCAGCAAGACCAATGTGGAAGGTGTGTTTGCATCCGGTGATGTACAGGATAAAATTTACCGTCAGGCTGTGACCGCTGCCGGCAGTGGCTGTATGGCCGCCCTGGATGCAGAACGTTACCTCAGCGCCAAAGGTCTTCACTGATGCCGGCTGTAATGTCCATCGAACTGTGTGATCTGCATTTCCATGCATTCCATGGCCTCTATCCGGAGGAACGGAAAACAGGAAATGGTTTCCGCGTGTGGTTACAGGTGGATTATACACCACCCGAGGAAGTGATTACGGTAATTGAGGATACGATTAACTATGCCACTCTTTTTGACATGGTGCAGAAAGCGATGCAAAACCCGGTTGAATTACTGGAAACCTTGGTGATGGATATCGCCGACAGCATACATGCCCGTTTTCCACAGGTCATAAAAATCAGTATTTCGATTCACAAACTGCATCCGCCTATCGCCCGGTTTACCGGGGAAGTAGGGGTGAAATATGAAAAGGAATATTAAAACACTTTAGCCTTCCAACGGCCACTGCGGATATACCACAGGGAGGGGACAAAAAGACAAAGCCAGTAAAGCCACTCACTCATCCAGCCGATATGAATCGGCAGAAAGAAATACTCATTCACCAGGTATACATAGGATGAATACATAATGATCGCAAACAGCTCGATCAGGAATGTGATCTTCGTATTGCCGGTTCCGGTAACTGCACTCAGCAGAATGATCGAAAAAGACATCAGGATCATCGCCGCGGTAACCACCCGCAGGGATGGCAGCGCTGCCTGGATAAATACCTCTCCCTGGCCGAAAATGGATAAAAAGGTCTCCGGAAAAATATTGAGCAGTGTACAGGCGATCAGCGCCCAACCCGTACTCAGCCGTACGATGCGGATGATCAGGGGCACCACCTGGTCTTTCTTGTTCTGACCGATCACATTACTGACCATGGCATTGGTAGTGGCGGCAAAGGCCCAGGTCACACAACCAAAAACCCCGAATATGTTCCGCATCACATTCGATACTTTCAGGGCCATATCCCCATGATGCTCGGTCAATAAAAAGAAAAACTGCCAGCTGATGATACTGATCGCATGCTGGAACATGAGCGGGGCAGACATCGAAAAGATAAGCGCGCTGTTTTCCTTATTCCACCGCATGTCTTTAAATAAACCAAAACGCTGACTGATTCCTTTCCAGCGGATCACCAGGAAGATGACAAACATGCCTACGAATTCTGCAATCACCGATGCAATGGCCGCGCCGTTAAACCCGAGTTCAGGCAACCCCCAATGACCAAAAATGAGCAGGTAATCCAGTCCGACATTCGCCAGGGTTTCCGCCAGGGTGCCGGCTACCAGGTAACGGCTCTGGTTGGTGCCGACCAGGAGCGCATTCCGCAGTTGGTAGATATACAGAAAGGGGAGCCCCCAGATCCGGATACGCAGGAAACTAACGGCTTTTTCCTGAACAGCAGGGTCATGTATAATCAGGCTGAAAATAGCAGGTGTGAGCAGCCAGGTTATTATAATACCCGCCACAGCCACCAGCAAACCGATCAGAACGCCCTGGGTAAAGAGCTTGCCGATTTCCTCCGGCCTGTTTTCCCCGGCCCTGCGGGCGATCAGCGCCTGCAAGCCATTATTGAGTCCATACCCGATCGCGGCAAAAATGAGGTAATAGACCCCGGTTATACCTGCAACGGCCAATGCATAGGCATCCCCGTTGTAATGCCCCAGGAAAATATTATTGATAATAAAATTCAACTGGGGTATCAGGATGGCCAGACTGATGGGCAGGGCGATCCGGAAGATCTGCCGGTTGCTGATCCCCACCTGTAATTGGCTATGTGTGTTGGCGGACATGGTAAAAAGGAGGCAAACCTACGATATTTAAATTTTTGTCTATTATTGCACGAATTGAAAACCGATTTTGAAACAGTTATTTACCATAGAAAATAATCCGGATACAGCCGTTCAGCCCGTACTTTCCCTCCGGCTGGGAAACCACCACCTGGGGTATTCCATTACCAGTCCGGATGGAGAAAAGTTGTACAGCCTGGCCTATTACCGCACCGAACAGACCGATACAGCCGCACTGGAGGAATTACTGGCACAAACACCCGCTCTGCACAACCATTTTTACAGTGTTCAGGTGGCCTGGGATTTTACCGGCAATGCCCTGCTATCTTCAGTAGAACATCAGCCGGAAGAATCCGGTACGATGCTCAGGGCTTTATTCGGGACAAACGGACAGGAAGAAGTGATCACGGAGAATATCAGTAACTGGCAATTATTCAATGTGTACGCCGTACCGGCCGGACTCCTGCAAAAAATAAAGCAACAATACCCGGCTGCACAGAGCCGTCACCAGATCTCACTTTCCATTAAACAGGTGATTGCCGCCACAGAAGAAGGAAATATGTATGTGGATTTCCGTCCGGATGATTTCACCGTATTGCTGGTAAAATCAAGCCGGCTGTTACTGGCACAGACCTATACATACTCCACACCGGAAGATGTGGTGTATTACCTGCTTAAAATATGCAGCCGGCTGGGGCTTTCTCAACAGGAATTGCAGTTACAGGTATCCGGACTGATCGATAGTGATTCTGCATTGTATAAAGAACTTTACCAGTATTTCCTTCATATCGGATTCCGTGAATCCGGCTGGCAGGGGAATGATTACCCGGCCCATTTTTTTACCACCCTTAACGACCTGGCCCGATGCGCATCATAGGAGGTGAACATGGCGGACGGAAATTCAACCCGCCCACGAATATGCCCTATACCCGTCCCACCACGGATATAGCCAAGGAAGGATTATTCAATGTACTCCAGCATAAAATGGATTTCGAAAACCTCAAAACACTGGATTTGTTTGGCGGAACGGGCAGTATCAGTTATGAACTGGCTTCAAGGGGTGTACCGGACCTGACCATTGTGGAGAAGGACCATGCCATGTTTGATTTTATTAAAAAAACGGCAGCGGCATTAAAACTGGAAAATTTCAAAATAATCAAAATGGATGTGTTTAAATACATCCAGCAATGTACGGAGCGCTTTGATTTTATTTTTGCAGGACCACCTTATGCGCTCACCAATATCGACGACCTGCCCCGGCTGATTTTTGAAAAACAGTTACTGAATAAAGAGGGCCGCTTCGTCCTTGAGCACACGCCCCGGAATGATTATAAAGCCACCCCGTTTTTTGTAGCAGAACGGAACTACGGTACCACTGTATTCTCTACTTTTGTAGAGGACAGAGACTAACTATGACGAAGAAAGAACTCCGTAATTATTACAAGGAAAAAAGAAAGGCACTGACCACTGCTGAACAGTCCAGGCTGGATGATCTCCTGCTGATTCAGTTCCAGCAGGCGGATATCCCTTTTGTGGATACCCTTTTTTCCTACTGGCCGATGGCGTCCATGCGGGAACCCGATACCCACCTGTTTGCTGATTTTATGGAGTTCAGGAATCCGGAACTCCGGGTAGCCTATCCGCGGATCACAGCGGATGGAAACACCATGATTTCAGTGTTGGCTGATGACGCTACCCGTTTTTTGCAAAATGGGTTTGGTACACACGAACCGGAAACCGGTGAAATCCTGTCTCCGGACACAATCGATATCATATTTGTACCCCTGCTTTGTTTTGATAAAAAAGGCTATCGGGTCGGCTATGGAAAAGGCTACTATGACCGCTACCTGGCCGCATGTAAACCGGATTGTATCCGGGTGGGATTCTCCTATTTTGAACCAATAGACGAAATCCCGGATAAGCACGAATTTGACGTACCTTTAAGTCTTTGTATGACGCCTCAATCGATTTATGTTTTCTAATTTTTTTCTCAAATCCTTCCGGATCTTTTTACTGCCTTTCGCCTTACTGTACTGGGCGGTAATTGCTGTCCGCAACTGGTTCTTTGATAAAAAAATACTGGGATCCAGTACGTTTGGCCTTCCATTGATCTGTATTGGCAACTTATCCGTGGGCGGAACAGGCAAATCACCCATGGTGGAATACCTCGTCACCGGACTCAAAGACCAATACAGGGTAGGCACCCTGAGCCGGGGATACAAACGGAAGACAAGAGGTTATGCGCTGGCGAATGAAAAGACCACCGCCCTGGAAATAGGGGATGAACCGATGCAGTTTCACCTGAAGTTTCCGGAAATTCCTGTTGCTGTAGGGGAAGAACGGATAGAAGCGATCCCGCAATTGCTGCATGACCGCCCGGATACACAGGTTATCATACTGGATGATGCGTTTCAGCACCGGACCGTTAAAGCTGGTCTTAATATTCTGCTCACGGATTATAATAATCTCTTTACCCGTGATTTTTACCTGCCCACCGGGGATCTGAGGGACCTGAAAAGCAGCTATAAGCGGGCCGAAGTAATTGTGGTGACCAAGTGCCGCAAGGACCTGGATGAAACGGAAAAGAAAAAGATCATTAAGGAAATTTCACCCATTCCCGGACAACAGATCTATTTCACCTGTATTGAATACAGCCGTCCCTATCATATCATCAGCAAAGAAGAAAAAGGGCTGGAATCTCAAGTTGAGATTTTGCTGGTCACGGGCATTGCCAATCCCCGTCCGATAAAAAAACTACTGGAAGGGCACAGTAATACCTATCAGATGTTGCAGTATGCGGACCATCATATTTTCACGATCGATGATTTAAGGGATATCCGGCAGGCCTATGCTAAAATGAATTCAAGGGAGAAAGTAATCCTGACCACCGAGAAGGATGCGGTACGGTTGTTGAAGTTTGCAGAAGAAATCAGGGAACTGCCCCTTTATGTAGTACCGGTCCGTCACCGGTTTTTGTTTGACGAAGGCCCGGCTTTTGATAAGCGGGTCAGTGATTTTATTAAAGATTTTAAAAAAGAGGAGTAAGATATGGGAAGAAAAAATTCCAATAAGAAAAAAATAAAAGAAAGATCATCCTCCGGCCGTGTGGTAAAGGGTGTGATCGATATTACCCGTTCAGGTATGGGCTTTGTAACCGTAGAAGGAATGGAGGCTGATATCATGGTACGGCCGCAGGATTTCAATACCGCCCTCCATGGTGATACGGTAAAAGTGGCGGTAAAGGATACCGATGGCCGCGGACGGCGATTACAAGGCGTGATCCGGGAAGTACTGAACCGGAAACGCACCGAATTTATCGGTAACCTGCAGATGAACAAGGGCTTTGCCTTTTTCATTTCTGAGTCAGATAAGCCAATGCCGGATATTTTTATCCCGCTTTATGCCATTGGCAAGGCTAAAGATGGTGACCGCGTGGTGGTGAAACTGCTGGAATGGGATAATGAAGGAGATAAACGCCCCGTTGGGGAAGTGATCACCGTACTGGATGCGGAGAATACCAACGATGCAGCGATGAAAGAGATCCTGCTCGATGGCGGATTCCCGCTACAGTTTTCTGAAGAAGCCCTGGAAGTGGCTGCCCGTATTCCGGATATAATCGGGGAGGATGAAATCAAAAAAAGAAAAGATATCCGCGGGATTTTTACCATCACCATCGATCCGGTGGATGCCAAGGATTTTGATGATGCGATTTCTTTCCGGAAACTGAAAAACGGTTATTTCGAAATCGGTATTCATATTGCCGATGTAAGTCATTACCTGGAGCCCGAAACCCCGCTTGATAAAGAAGCTTACGGACGCGCTACTTCAGTATACCTGCCGGACCGTGTGAATCCCATGTTGCCGGAACATATTTCGAATGTGCTTTGTTCCCTACGGCCAAATGAAGATAAACTCACGTTCTCCGCCATCTTCCAGCTGAATGCAAAGGGCGAAGTAAAACAATACTGGCTGGGAAAAACCGTGATCCATTCTGATCACCGGTTCACCTATGAAGAAGTCCAGGAGATCATCGAATCAAAAGCAGGGCTGCATGCTGAAGAAGTGCTGACCCTGAATGATATTGCACAGAAACTACGGAAGAAACGGTTTAATAACGGGGCCATTAATTTCTCCTCTCAGGAAGTGCGTTTCAGACTGGATGAGAAAGGGGATCCCATTGGCATCATGATCAAAGAAAGTAAAGAGGCCCATCAGCTGATTGAAGAATATATGTTGCTGGCCAACCGGACCGTGGCAGAAAATATTTCAAAATTGAAGGTCAATGGCAAGCCCCTGCCTTTCCCTTACCGGACACACGATGATCCGGATGAAGAGAAGCTGGTACCTTTTGCGGCTTTTGCCAAGAAGTTCGGGCATACCTTTGATACCAGTTCACCCGAAGCCATAGCGTCTTCCTTTAACCAGCTGTTAAAGGATGTAAATGGCAAGCCGGAACAGCATGTACTGGAACAATTGGGTATCCGTACAATGGCCAAGGCAAAATATACTACGGAGAATGTGGGGCACTATGGCCTGGGCTTTGAACATTATTGTCATTTTACTTCACCTATCCGCCGGTATCCCGATGTGCAGGTGCACCGGATTCTGTTCGATGTACTGAACAACACGATGCAGCCTGATAAGAAGATGGAAGAAAAATGCAAGCATACCAGCGAACGCGAACGGGCGGCGATGCAGGCAGAACGGGATTCCAATAAGTACAAACAGGTGCAGTATATGCGCAATTATATGGGCGAAGAATTTGACGGGGTGATCAGCGGGGTGGCCTCTTTTGGATTCTGGGTGGAGACCGTGGATCACAAATGTGAGGGACTTGTCAGCATCAACAGCCTGCTGGAATATGATGAGTTCAGGCATGTGGAAGCTGAATACTGCCTGCTGGGCCACCGCAGTGCCAAAACCTTCCGGATGGGTGATAAGGTCCGGATCAAAGTGGTGGGTGCCAATCTTGGTAAACGTCAACTGGATTATGAATGGGTGGTTTCCGGCGAATTCGCCGAAGAAAAAAGCACCCGGCAAAAAGGTAAAAAACGTAAATGATCCCTATATTGGCCTATGCAAAGTTTTGAATTACTCTCACAGAAATTTGCCTTTCATTTTGAAAAAGCGCATTTCCCCGAAGCGCCTTCGACCCTTTACCAGCCCAATGAGTATTTTCTGAAACTGGGCGGGAAACGGGTGAGGCCGGTGCTTTGCCTGATGGGGAATGAACTGTTTGATGATATACGCGAAGACGCCTGGGAACTGGCCACCGCAGTGGAACTCTTTCACAATTTCACACTCATTCATGATGATATCATGGATAAAGCCCCCTTGCGCCGGGGGATGCAAACCGTACATACAAAATACGGGGAGAATACGGCGCTCCTTGCAGGGGATGTGATGCTGGTGAAAGCGTATGAGTACCTGAGCCGGATTGATGGGGATTTCCTGAAACCGATCTTGCACCTATTTAACCAGACGGCCCGGGAAGTCTGTGAAGGTCAGCAATGGGACATGGATTATGAGAAACAGGAATCCGTACACCTGGATGAATACCTCCGGATGATCGAATTAAAAACCTCTGTATTGCTGGCGGCCAGTCTCAAAATGGGCGCCATCCTTGGCGGCTCCGGCGAACGCAACCAGAATCTCTTATATGAATTTGGCCGCAAGCTTGGCATTGCCTTCCAGGTGCAGGATGATTACCTGGATGCCTTCGGCGATCCGGAAAAATTCGGCAAGCAGGTGGGGGGCGATATTCTCGCCAATAAAAAAACCTTCCTGCTGATCCATGCCCTGGAAACCGCCAATGCGGGGCAGCTGGTAGAACTGAAGCAGTTAATCGCCGGCAATCCCGCGGATAAAGTGGAGCAGGTACTCCGGATATTCAGGGATTGTAAAGTGGATGAATGGGCCATTGAATTGAAGAATAAATACCTGGATGAGGCTTTCCAGCACCTGGATGATATTGCAGTGCTGTCGAAGCGGAAACAACCCCTGACCGACCTGGCCAGGTTCCTGGTACAGCGTGAACATTGATTGTTGGCCTGTATTTCCTGTTATGCCATATTTTTTCCCTATTTTGATCAACAAAACCAACTGACTGATGTCAAATTCTCTATTCCGGAAAAAATCAATTGATGTCATTAAGAAAGAATACGACGCCGGACTTTCTGATCATGGATCTGGCCTGAAAAAAATCCTGGGTGTCCGCGACCTCACGTTTATGGGGATTGCCGCTGTCATCGGGGCCGGTATCTTTTCCACCATTGGTGGAGCCGCTTATAACGGCGGACCGGGTATCTCTCTCTTATTTGTAATCACCGCCATTACCTGTGGTTTTTCCGCCCTGTGTTATGCAGAATTTGCAAGCCGTGTTCCGGTGGCGGGCAGTGCCTATACCTATTCGTATGTCACATTCGGGGAACTGATCGCCTGGATCATTGGCTGGGCCCTGATCCTGGAATATGCCATCGGG
>Ga0209480_10002276_pt1 | contig 13293 bp, 12 predicted proteins | sample JI61114C2DNA_FD_187501 | JGI IMG/M metagenome (GOLD analysis project Ga0209480, IMG submission 187501) | Wastewater effluent complex algal communities from Wisconsin, to seasonally profile nutrient transformation and Carbon sequestration -... | ecosystem: Engineered > WWTP > Effluent > Algae...
TATTACGCGGATAAGGTGCTGGGCTTCGAGCCATGTCCACTTTGCATTTTCCAGCGTGTTGCATTCTTTGCACTCGGCATCGTTGGCTTGCTGGGAGCCTTGCACAATCCGAAATCGCGGGGTGGCCGGGCCGTATATGGTGTGCTTGCACTAATCGCCGGCGGTATTGGTATATATCTGGCAGGACATCATGTCTATCTGCAGCATCTGCCGCTGGACCAGGCGCCGGCTTGTGGTCCGGGTCTTGCCTACTTGATGGAAGCCATTCCCGGCAAGCTTGATTTAATCAGGGAGGTCCTGAAAGGCTCCGGTGAATGCGCCCAGATTAACTGGACATGGCTGGGTTTTTCGATGCCCGAATGGACTCTGCTTTGCTTTGTCCTGTTGACGATCGGTGCCGTGGTTGCGGCATTCAAAAAACGTAAAGAGCGACGATAATGACAACGACTTTTCATAGTAACCGGGCAATGAACATCGACGAATCCAGCATGACGAATTCCGATACCAATACCAATGCCGAAAACTGGACCCCCGCCAGCTGGCGGGCGCGTGTCGCCTTGCAACAGCCAACCTATCCGGATCTCGCAGCGCTCGAACACGTACAGAATGAATTATCTCTGCTGCCGCCATTGGTTACGTCCTGGGAAATTCTTGCACTGAAAAAACAGCTCGCCGAAGCCCAGGAAGGGAAGCGTTTCTTGTTGCAGGGCGGTGATTGTGCCGAGAGTTTTTCCGATTGCGAATCCGGCCTGATTTCGAATCGCCTGAAAGTATTGCTGCAAATGAGTCTGGTGCTTGTGCATGGCTTGCGTTTGCCGGTAGTACGTGTCGGTCGTTTCGCGGGTCAATACGCCAAGCCGCGTTCAACCGATACCGAAACCAAAGACGGCATTATCTTGCCGAGTTATCGCGGTGATTTTATCAATCAACCCGAGTTCACCGAAGCGGCGCGCATGCCAGATCCACGTCGCATGGTGAAAGGTCATGCACGTTCTGCAATGACGATGAATTTTGTGCGTGCGCTGATTGACGGCGGTTTTGCCGATTTGCACCATCCGGAATATTGGGATCTCGATTGGGTTAGCCATTCGCCCCTGTCGGATGAATACCACAAGATGGTGGAAGCGGTCGGTAATGCGGTCCGCTTCATGGAAACCATTTCAGGTTCCGATTTGAACAACCTCAATCGCGCCGATTTTTACACTTCGCACGAAGCACTGCTGCTACCTTACGAGGAGGCGCTGACACGCAAAGTACCGCGCCAGAACGGCTGGTTCAATCTGTCGACCCACTTTCCGTGGATCGGCATGCGTACAGCCGATATTGATGGTGCACATACGGAATATTTCCGCGGTATCCGCAACCCGATTGCAATCAAGATTGGCCCATCAGTTACGCCGGATCAACTGTTGAAACTGTCGGATGTACTGAATCCGGAAAATGAGGCAGGTCGTTTGACGTTTATCCAGCGCATGGGCGCCGCGAAAGTGACCGAAAAACTGCCGCCATTGATCAAGGCGATCCAGTCTGAAGGGAAAAAAGTCCTCTGGGTTTGCGATCCGATGCATGGCAATACCGAAAGCACTTCCAATGGATATAAAACCCGTCGTTTCGACAATATTCGTAGTGAGCTGGATCAAAGTTTCGATGTACATGCCGCGCTAGGTTCAAGACTGGGCGGCGTGCATCTTGAGCTTACTGGCGAGAACGTTACGGAATGTTTGGGCGGTGCGCGCGAACTTACCGAGACAGATCTCGAACGTGCCTATACGAGCACGGTCGATCCCCGGATGAATTACGAACAATCGCTGGAAATCGCAATGTTGATTGTGCGAAAACATAACGGGAAAAACTGAACATCACACGATTCGGATGATGTTCAGCACTTTCACTTGGCTATTCACCCTGTGCCTGTGAATAGCCTCGCACTCCATCAAAGTCATAGAGATTCTCCGTTTTTACCGCATCGAGGGATTCGTTGGTAATACGCGAGAGTAGATGCGCAATAGCATGCGGGTTGTTGTCGTTGCCGTCTAAGAGAAATCGGCAGCGCCAGTGATCGGTACAGACCGTCTGAAGCTTGCCTTGTGGATAGACTTTTACACCACGGTTAGTGATCAATGACAAACAGAATTCCGGACCCGCAATTTTCTCCAATTGCTGCCCGAGGCTTTCCGGATTTCGTTCGTCTTTATCCCAGTTCAAAAAGACGTCGACACCAACCAGTTTTTTCACGGATTTACGAGTGGGTAGTGGCGATATATTAAGGCGATTATTCTGATTTCGCGTCTGCTCTGGATAATCCACTGCACCAAGTTTCCGGGGTTTTTGTCCCAAGCGTTCGATAATGGCTTCGGCAAATTCACGCGTGCCCAGCTTTCTTGTACTGATGCCATCCCGATAGATATCTGCGGTATGCAGTCCGTCTTCGAGCGTCAATAGCCAGGCGTTGTGTATCTTGCCAGCTGCTGCATTTCTACCTAAGTGTACTAGCATCATTACCGCAGACTGCAGTAAGCCCGATGGATTGGCGATGTTCATGTCGGCTATGTCGGGCGCGGAACCATGGACGGCTTCAAACATCGCACAGGTGTTGCCAACGTTTGACGAGCCAGCCAGCCCGATAGAACCCGCAACTTCGGCGGCCACATCGGACAGTATGTCGCCATATAAGTTGGTCGTCACCACGACATCAAAGTCATTGGGACGGCTAGCCATTCTGGCCGTCCCAATATCAATAATCATGTGGTTATTCTGAATGTCGGGGTACTCCAGTGCAATTTCATCGAAGACTTTATGAAAAATACCGTCGGTCATCTTCATGATATTGTCTTTGGTCATGCAGGTGACTTTCTTGCGGCCGTGCAACTTTGCATACTCAAAGGCGTAACGGACGATGCGCTCGCACCCGGGACGTGTTACCAATTTCAGGCATTGATAGACTTCCTCACTTTGACGATGTTCGATGCCGGCGTAAGTGTCTTCTTCGTTTTCTCTGACAATCACGACGTCCATTTTATGATGCATGGAGGTAACGTAGGGAGCATAGGAAGTGCAAGGACGAAGATTGGCATACATGCCAAGTGTTTTTCGCAGGGTGACATTGACACTTTTATAGCCACCGCCTTGCGGTGTCATGACAGGCCCCTTTAATATCACCCCGTGTTTTTTGATTGCGGCCCATGTATCCTCGCCGATACCGGATAATAGTCCCGATTCATAGGCTTTCAGGCCCACTGTGACTGGAACAAAGCGCAGGTTAGGGTCGGCTGCTCGCAAGATGGATAGCGTCGCTTCCATAATTTCCGGGCCGATGCCGTCGCCGGCGGCAACTGGTATCGTACAGGCAGATAAATAATGCGAAACTTCTTGAAGTTGTGCAGACATGGGGCGCTCCAGTGGACTATTTAAATATGACAAATATGTCATGTATTAGAATACAGGAATAAAAATGCCTGTCAATAAAGTCATTAAAAAAGCCGTGGCAGCGCCGGTTGTCGCCGAAGAAGCAGGTTGGACCTTCCTGAGCAATCACACCCATGTTCTGGTTTGTCTGGCGGGAAGCGAGGAGCCGACGGTGCGGGATATCGCCACGCAAGTGGGCATTACCGAGCGTGCGGTGATGAGGATATTGTCGGACCTGGAAGCCGGCGGTGTTCTGGAGCGTGAGCGTGATGGCCGGCGTAATCGTTATCGTATTAATGCGAAGATACCGCTGCGGCATTCGCTGGAGCAACATTGTACTATCGGCGACATTTTGGCACTGGTGAATGGTTCGGCTTCAGGTAAAGCCAAGCGACCGAAAAAATAATCCAGATTTAAAGCCTAATGCCAAAGGTCCCAGGCTAATTTGGTGATCAGCAAACAAACGACCATCAGGAAAAATGCCCGGATAAATCCCTGGCCTTTCCTGATCGCGATGTGGCTCCCGACATAGCTGCCCAGCATGTTGCCTATGATTAGCGGTATTGCGAGCGCCCAGATCACGAAGCCGGAAAACAATAAGACTGTCCACGAACTCAAATCAGCTGCAACATTGCTGGCTTTCGATATGGCGGACGAGCGCAAGAAATCCATTCCCATCACGCTGACGAAGGCGAACACCATGAGTGTTCCGGTGCCCGGGCCAATCAGTCCGTTATAGAAGCCGCAGGCAGCACCGACACTGGCAGCAGCGATACTTTCATGCTTTCCCTGATAGCGGGGAACATGCAGGTTGCCAAGATCTTTCTTGAATGCGGTGTAGATGGCCAGCAATACACACATGGAGAGTACGATCCATTTCAGCATCTCCTTGTCCATCGCTTTTGCAAATTGCACGCCAAGCGCCGATGCCAGCAATGCTGCGATGCAGGCGGGAACAACAAGTTTCCAGGAAATACTGATGCGGCGAAAATAGTTCCAGGCTGCCACACTGGTGCCGAATATCGAACTGGTTCGCTGTGTGCCAATGGCTTGCAAAATATTCAGGCCAGGATGCAGATTCAGCATGGCAGGTGTCAGTATCAAGCCGCCGCCGCCAACAATGCTGTCCAGAAATCCGGCGGCAAACCCGGCCAGCGCAGTGAGCAACCAAAGTTGTGTGTTCAGTTCCATTTGGACAGCAATACCGTATTGATGAATCAGTTTGCCTGGTTTACCGATTGTTTCAATAAATCCGGATTATATTTTTCCAGAATCCGCAAAATGTCTTTTGCAATAATGCTTAGGGATTCTTCACCGTAGCCGATATGGTGGGCTGCAATAGTGCCGTCGGGTGCAATGATCCACAGGTTGGGCAAGCCCGAAACTCCGTAGTTTTCGCTAATCTTGCCTTTGCGGTCATAGGTGGTAAGAAATTTTCTGTCTTTCATTTGCCGCAATACGCTTTGCGCCGTGCGTATCTCTTCTTCCTGATTCACCGCGATTACTTGAATGAAATCGGTACCGACACTGTTTTGTATGTGGTTCAGGGCAGGTAGCTCTTTCAGGCAATAGCCGCACCATGTCGCCCAGAAAGTAACGACGACAACTTTTCCCTTGAATTGCTCGGCCAGAACATCATTGCCTTTGCCATCTTTCCCCAGCAGGTTCGGTGCCGCATCTCCGGTTTTAAGGGCGGCAAAGGCAGGCAGCGAAAAGAAAAGACAAATCAGCAGGACAAATGAGCGCATTGGATTCCCCGGGTTTTGACGATGATATTCGAATCCGCTTTTTTATGACATCGATCAGGATGACTAAAACAAAAACCCGCCGGGTGGCGGGTTTTTGTTTCGATCATGGACAAGCAAATTTATTAACCGCGATTGGCTTTCTTGCGGTCGTTCTCCGTGCGTTCTTTCTTGCGCAGGCGAATCGCAATAGGAGTGACTTCCACCAATTCATCATCGGCGATAAATTCCAGCGATTGTTCCAGCGAGAATTTGATTGCTGGCGTCAGGCCTTCGTCAAAATCCTTGCCCGAGGCGCGGAAGTTGGTCAGCTGTTTGGCACGCAGCGCATTGACGGTGAGGTCATTGTCTTTGGAATGGATACCGACGATCTGGCCTTCGTAAATTTCCTCACCCGGCTCGACCAGCAAGCGGCCTCGTTCCTGCATCGCGATTTGCGCATAGGCAGGCGAGGGGCCGGTGCCGTTCGAAATCATCACGCCGTTCTGGCGTTCGGCAATGGCGCCTTCGGTCAGTGGACCGAAATGATCAAACACGTGGAACAGCAAGCCGGTGCCGGCGGTAATGGTGCGGAATTCGGTCTGGAAACCGATCAGGCCGCGCGCGGGAATCATGAAGTCGATACGGACGCGACCTTTGCCGTCGGGTTCCATGTTCGTCAGTTGACCGCGACGCTCACCGAGGCGCTGCATGACACCGCCCTGGTATTGTTCTTCGAGATCCACGACCAGGCTTTCGATCGGTTCCATTTTCTGGCCATCGATCACTTTCACGATGACTTCCGGACGCGACACAGCCAGCTCGTAACCTTCGCGACGCATGGTTTCAATCAGGATCGAAAGATGCAATTCGCCGCGACCGCTGACTTTGAATTTGTCGGCATCTTCGGTTTCTTCCACTTTCAATGCGACGTTGTGCAGGGTTTCGCGCATCAGGCGGTCGCGCAGCTGACGCGAGGTCAGGAACTTGCCGCCGCTGCGATCCTTATTGCCGGCAAACGGGGAATTATTGACCTGGAAGGTCATGCTGATGGTCGGTTCATCGACGGTCAGCACAGGCAACTGTTCTGGCGCATCAACGGCACAAACAGTGTCGGAGATGCTGAGGTTTTCGATGCCCGAGATGGCAATGATGTCGCCGGCGCCTGCTTCAGGCACGTCAATACGTTCCAGACCCATGAAGCCCATCACTTGCAGAACTTTACCGGTACGGACTTTGCCTTCGCGGTCAACGATGGATACCGGCATATTGGTACGGACCTTGCCGCGTTGAACGCGACCGGTGCCGATGATGCCGACATAGTTGCTGTAGCTCAACGACGTGACGCGCATCTGGAATGGGCCTTCCATATCGACCGGCGGTGGCGACACATGGTCGACGATGGCCTGGAACAATGGGGTCATGTCGCCGGAGCGTACTTCCGGGCTCAGGCCGGCATAGCCGTGCAGGGCAGAAGCGTAAACAGTATGGAAATCAAGTTGGTCGTCGGTAGCGCCGAGGCGGTCGAACAGATCAAAAGTTTGATCCAGTACCCAATCAGGACGCGCGCCCGGACGATCAACCTTGTTCACCACGACGATTGGCTTGAAGCCCATCGCGAAGGCTTTCTGGGTCACGAAGCGGGTTTGCGGCATCGGGCCGTCCATTGCGTCGACCAGGATCAATACGGAATCGACCATCGACAATACGCGTTCCACTTCGCCACCGAAGTCGGCATGGCCTGGGGTGTCGACGATATTGATGCGGTATTCCTCACCTTCCGGTGATTTCCAGCGGATGGCGGTATTTTTCGAAAGGATGGTAATGCCGCGCTCTTTTTCGAGATCGTTGCTGTCCATGACGCGCTCGGTAACAACCGTGCGTTCGCTGAAAGTGCCTGATTGCTGCAGCAGCTTGTCAACGAGGGTGGTTTTGCCATGGTCAACGTGGGCGACGATGGCGACATTGCGGATTTTTTCAATAGACATAACGAAGGGCGCCGAGACCAGCGCTTCACTGTTGGGAAGTTAGCCCAATATTATAGCGGGAAACCGGGCCGATGAGCTGAGTAATTGCTCCTTGTGGCAGAATAGAGGGCCAGAATTTACTGCCATGACACCCAAGGACTTCCCATGAGCGATTTAATTGCGACTTTCACCACTGCGCGCGGCCCGATTCGCGTCCGTCTTTTTGCCGATAAAGCCCCGGTTACCGTGGCCAATTTCGTCAATCTCGCACAGCGCGGTTACTACAATGGCCTGAACTTCCATCGCGTGATTCCGGATTTCATGATTCAGGGCGGTTGCCCGCGCGGCACCGGCACCGGTGGCCCGGGCTACAAGTTTGAAGACGAATGCCGTCCCGATGCGCGCCACGATAAACCCGGCGTGTTGTCGATGGCCAATGCCGGCCCGAAAACCAATGGCAGCCAGTTTTTCATCACCCATACCGCAACCCCGTGGCTTGACGGCAAGCACACCGTGTTCGGTGAAGTGATCGACAGCAGCGACCAGAAAGTGGTCGATGCGATCAAGGGCAGTGATGCGCTTGAAAGCATTACGATCGAAGGCGATGCCTCTGCGTTGCTGGCCTCGCAAGCCGCCCGCATTGCCGAATGGAATGCCGTGCTTGATGCTGCGTGAGTATCCGGATTCAAAAATAAAAAAACGGGAGCCTTGGCTCCCGTTTTTTTTTTGAACCTTTACATCACGACAGCATATTCGGAATTTCCGCAACAAACCTGATCGTGTGTTTCAGCTGTTTATTTTACGAATTTTACCGAGTCCAGAAGTTTGTTGACTGAAGCAACGTCGCGGCCATGATAGTACTCAAGCGGCGCGTCCCACATAAAGATGGTAAGTCTTTCATTACGTTCAAGCGCCATTATTGTGCCTCCGTAATTTAGTCCTTGTGCCGTCGTGAATTTAGTGTCGAAACGTATCCCGGTCGCACCCGAAACCGATGCTGGGCGCAGATTGCTTGATTCCACATTCGCCAGGCCCTGTCTGCGAAGTCCATCGAGAATCAAATCACGCAACTCATCCTGGCGCAGACCTGGTTTGTACCAGACACCATCTGGACGGCTTTTTGTTTCGCGTCGGCCAAGAAATACATTTTCATTCGGTTTGACTTTGGAAAAAATAGCCAACTCGTTGAGCAGTCCCCCGTCAATGGTCCAGATTTCGAAACGGCCCCAGCGCTGCTTCGCCCAATCAAGCGATGTCGTGACCTGCATATCGAATACAGGGATGCTGCTGCCCGCCTTGACCAGTGTACCGCCCGCACTGACGCAGCCAAGCAATGACAGTAAGGATGCCGCTAGCATTAGTTTTAGAAAGTTCTTCATGGCGTTGTCCTTAACTCTTTCAGATTCTGGTCAATAAAAGTCATGTCGTCGGCGTCCGGCGCAAGGCTGAGGTATTTTTCCAGGGCATCAATTGCTTCGGCCCTGGAGTTGGCAGCTTTGAGAGCCAATCCATGTTCGCGCCATGCACTTGCCGGCGCACCTTCTTCACCGATGGCTTCCCGGTAAAGTTTTGCCGACATCGCCCTGTCGCCATCGTGGTTGCGACGGCGATAAACCTCGGCACGATAGAAGGTAAATAGTCCTTTCTTGCTGGAGGGGTAACCCGGTTCCATATCCGCCAGAGCCTGCAACGAGGTCGAAAACAGGCGGCGTGAAATTTCATCGTCTAGCCATTTCTCGAGGAACGTTTCGGTGATGCTGCGATAATGTTCCGCATCGAGTTTCTTTCCCGGGTTCGGAAGGGCTTGGGCTGCCGCCATCAAATCGTCCCGGCGCTCCTGGGCTTTGGGGTGGCTTGCAAAAACAGGAAGTGGTTTGCCGTATGTGATTACTTTTTCTTCGCGCAACATGCGGTCCCAAAGCTGCGCACCGACAAAAGGGTCATAGCCGTTCCTGCTGAGCATCTCGAAGCCGACCTTGTCTGCTTCACGTTCCTTGTCCCGGCTAAACTTTGCCATATTGGCGAAACCAATCAGGCTGGCTGCCATGTCAATGCCGGTACCGGCCGTTATCATTCCGAATGTCGCGAGGAATGCAGAGTCTTTTTTGGCTTTGCGCCATTGCGACAACTGATGCCTGTTCTTGTAGTGCCCGAATTCATGGCCGAGAACCAGGGCAAGCTCGGCTTCGTTTTGCATGCGCAGAAGTGCGCCGCTCCAAACTACCATCATTCCATTCGGTGCCATCATCGCATTGAAGTAGGGAACGTCGAGAATATAGATCCGCAAGTCCTTGCAATAATCGCCGGTTATTTTGCAAGTTACATCGCGTACGTAGGCGTTCAATGCAGGATCGCGGATTAGCCGGGGCGATTCCTTTACATTGATTTCGATCTTGTCGTAGATGTACCAGAGCTCGGATTCATCCGTTTTCAAGGTCGGTCGATAACCGGCGGCAATGGGCGTCACATCGCCTGGTTTTGCATTCTCGGCCTGAACGCAGCAGGTCACGAAAGAAAGGAGGGTCAGTACGGTCGCATTGAAGAATGGACTCTTCACAGCGGGAAGCCTTTGAGCATCACGGCAGCAGTGGCATTCGCGCCTTTTTCGTCCCGCAAGTCGCCGCTTTGCTTGGCGAGGAAGTTGAACCAAACCACTTGCCCGGTCCGGAGATCCACCAGTGTTGTTACACCCACTTGGGCACCACCGCCTATGTCGCCACCGAGCAAGAGGAAGCCGACTACGCGAAGTGCTGCCCGTCCGGCGCTGGTATAGCTATCTTCGATGTAGGTAAACAGTGCGTAATCGGCACCGGTTTTTTCGCGAAGTTCCTGCACGCCCGTACCAAGCGACCAATCGAGCTGCTTGTCCTTTTTGGTCGCCAGCCGGTTGCCGCTGGCGGTATAAAACAGAATACTTCTTGAGACGGCCACATTCAGGCGTACGAGCTGGCCAATTCGCGAGTTTGGTTCAATGCTGCCAATAACCTTCAAGTTCGGTTTGCGTTCGATTTTTCCGTTGCCGAGTATTCGGTCGACCGCCTGCGGATAGAGCTCGCGTGCCTTGTCGCTCCATTCCTGGCGCGGCTCCCGGATGCCACCCACCAGTACCTCCGAGAGTTCGATATCAGGCTCTATCATGACTAGGCTGCCCTCGATTTTTACCGGCTTGCCGTCAGGGCCTTTTAGCACGCGGTTTTGTGTGTAGGCGAAACTGTCAAAGCTTGTTATCAGAAGCAGGCCGACAATGGCAAAATAATGGAATTTCCCGCGAATCAGCGACTTCAGCATGCTCATCTCCCCCGATGGTGTGCCCAGAATTTAGCATCTCGGCTTGGTTTCGGCGATGGGGAGCTGTGATAAAATTCGGCGCGGCAAATCTTTCGTTTCAACCTCATTAAGGAATCGCAATGCTCCAACTCGCCAAACGCATGGGTCGCGCCAAGCCCAGCGCCATTATGGCCGTGGCTGAAAAAGCCAAAGCGCTGAAAGCCGCAGGTCGCGACATTATTTCGTTCTCGATCGGCGTGCCGAATTTTCTTCCGGGCGAGCATGTGTATGCCGCGGCTAGAGAGGCGTTGAGCAAAGATTCCGGACAGTATGGTTCCAATCGCGGAAGCGATGCCTTGCTGGATGCATTCATCGCGCATATCGCCGAAATCGGTTTGACCGGATACGAACGCAAGCATTGCAGCACCGGCATCGGCGCCAAGCATGTGTTGTATTCGCTGGCCGAAGCGCTGCTGGAAGAGGGCGATACCATCGTGTATCCATCGCCTTACTGGACCACGTACCAGGACATCGCCGATATCGTGAATGCCAAGGCTGTGACCTTGCCATGCCCGGCCTCGCAAAATTACAAGCTGACGCCGCAGCAACTCGATGCCGCGATGGCGGAACACAAACCGAAAGTTTTCCTGTTCAACAATCCGTCGAATCCGACCGGCATGGTTTACACGAAGGACGAAATCGAAGCTCTCGCGGAAGTATTGGTGAAATATCCGGACACCTGGATCATCACCGACGATATTTACAATCGCATGGTGTTCGATGGGTTGGGTTACCACAACTTCGTGCACTCGAAACCCGAATTGCGCGATCGCGTGATTTTTGTCGATTCACTTTCCAAGACCTACGGCATGCCGGGTTGGCGCGTCGGCTTCATGGCGGGTCCGGAGTCGGTGGCCAAAGCATTAACCACCTTGAATTCGAATCACATCACGAACATACCCGAAATCGTTACCGCCGCCGCGGTCGCTGCATTGACGGGCCCACAAACCGTGCCGACGGAAAAAAATATCGAATTCCAGAACAAGCGTGATCTGGTCATCGCCGCGATGAATGCGATTCCCGGCGTTGTCTGTCCGAAACCGCAGGGCGCGTTTTACGTGTTCCCGGATATTTCCTGCGCGTTTGGCAAAGCCCATGGCGTGAAAGACATCCACAACGATATCGATTTCTGCAATGTATTGCTGGAAGCGAAAGGCGTTGCATGCGTACCGGGTTCCGCTTTCGGCGAACCGAAAGCCTTGCGTATTTCCTACACTTGCCCGACTGCACAACTCGAGCCGGGTTTGAAACGCATCCAGGAATTTTTTGCCGAGCTGAGTTGATTGAATTTACGGCGGTGCATTTCGATGCGCCGCCTTCTTTTTTTGTTTTGCCTATTTGTTGAAATTAATCGGTGCGCGAAGGCGCACATCGTATTTAAATAATGGAGAGCCTCATGAAATCCCCGATTCGCGTTGCCGTTACCGGTGCTGCCGGTCAAATTGGTTATTCACTCGTTTTCCGTATCGCTTCCGGCGAAATGCTGGGTAAAGACCAGCCGGTCATCCTGCAAATGCTGGAACTGCCGATGGAAAAAGCCCAGGCTGCACTGCAAGGCGTGATGATGGAACTCGACGACTGCGCATTCCCGCTGCTCGCCGGAATGGTCGGCACCGATGATCCGATGGTCGCATTCAAGGATGCCGACATCGCATTGCTGGTCGGAGCACGTCCACGCGGCCCGGGTATGGAACGTAAAGACCTGCTGCTCGAAAACGCGAAAATCTTCACCGTACAAGGCAAGGCATTGAATGCCGTCGCATCGCGGAATGTAAAAGTTCTGGTTGTCGGCAACCCCGCGAATACCAATGCTTACATTGCCATGAAATCGGCACCGGATCTGAATCCGAAGAACTTCACCGCGATGCTGCGTCTCGACCACAATCGCGCGCTGTCGCAATTGTCATCGAAAACCGGCAAACCGGTCGGCGATATTCAGAAACTGGTCGTCTGGGGCAACCACAGCCCGACCATGTACCCGGATTACCGTTTCGCCACCATCGGCGGCGCTTCGGTAAAAGACAGCATCAACGACGAAAGCTGGAACAAGGAAACCTTCATTCCGAAAGTCGGCAAACGCGGCGCGGCGATTATCGAAGCACGTGGTTTGTCATCGGCCGCTTCGGCCGCCAATGCTGCGATCGATCATATCCACGACTGGGTGCTCGGCACCGACGGCCATTGGGTAACGATGGGTATTCCATCCGATGGCTCCTATGGCATTCCGAAAGACGTGATGTACGGTTTTCCGGTCACCTGCAAAAACGGTGAATACGAAATCGTGCAGGGTCTCGAAATCGACGAGTTCAGTCGCGAGCGCATGAACTTCACGCTCAACGAGCTTGAAGAAGAGCGCGCCGGTGTAGCAGATTTACTGTAATCGGAAATAATTCGAGGCGACCATTGGGTCGCCTCGTTGTATAGAGGAAGCAAAATGACTCAGTCTGCAGGCTCGCAATTTCGCGCTGCCATCAAAGAAGAATCACCGCTGCAAGTAATGGGTGCAATTACCGCCTACGCTGGCTTAATGGCGAAGCGCACAGGTTACAAGGCACTTTATCTTTCCGGCGGCGGTGTTGCCGCCAACTCCCTTGGCATGCCTGATCTGGGCATTAGCTCGATGGAAGATGTACTGACCGACGCGCGCCGTATTGTCGAAGCAACCGATATGCCCTTGCTGGTCGATATCGATACCGGCTGGGGCGGCGCCTTCAACATCGCCCGCACGATCAAGTCCTGCATCCGCACTGGCATTGCCGCCGTGCATATGGAAGACCAGGTCGGGCAAAAACGTTGCGGCCATCGTCCTGGCAAGGAAGTAGTTTCACTTGGCGAAATGGTCGATCGCGTCAAAGCCGCCGTCGATGCAA
>Ga0209480_10002280_pt1 | contig 13287 bp, 9 predicted proteins | sample JI61114C2DNA_FD_187501 | JGI IMG/M metagenome (GOLD analysis project Ga0209480, IMG submission 187501) | Wastewater effluent complex algal communities from Wisconsin, to seasonally profile nutrient transformation and Carbon sequestration -... | ecosystem: Engineered > WWTP > Effluent > Algae...
GGTGTTTTTTTCTTTCAAGGCTTCTAAAACAACTTTTGCCTTAAATTCTTTACTAAATACTCTTCTGCTTCTTGACATAATTTTGCTAATTTAGGTTAATTTTCCCTATCTTAAATTATGTGAAAATCTTGTCTGATTTTTGGGGAGCAGCATATTACAAAACAATAGAAGAATTTAATAACCAAAAAAACATTTGCAAAAATGTCGCTTAACTTAATCTATAATTTTTATTTGCATATCCATCTGAGAATATGCTAATTTGGAAAAACACCTCTTTTGTTGATAAGAGGCAAATTGGAAGTAGCTTTTTCGTTGATTGTGTTTACTCGGAAAATAAAGGTTTTATCATATAATTGTCCATTTGCAAAATACGATAACATGAATTCGTTGTTCAATTGTAAGACGTTATTCTCTAACAATTCAATTTTAATTGCGGTTCTTGGTTCAACTTCAGCAAACGCATGGCGAAATATTCCGGTTTTTCGTTCTTTACCATTGATTAAGCCATAAGCATGTGAAACTACCATAGCCATTTCCAATAAATTATCAGTATCGTTTACTAAGTAAGCGTACCAAGAATTCTCCATAAAATCGTCGTTCCATTCTTGAAAAGCTATAATGTGAACACCTTCTATTTTTGGAATTATAATGTCTTTCTTCATGTTATTATGAGGAACGAAGTAATCTTTCGTTCTTAACGTTTAATTATTTATTTAAGGGGTTATTATATACTCGATTTGAATTGCTCTAAGAAACGTACATCGTTTTCATAAAACATGCGGATATCGCTAATTTGGTATAACAACATTGCTATACGTTCTACTCCCATTCCAAAAGCAAAGCCTGTATTTTCGTTTGTATTAATACCACAGTTTTTTAATACGTTTGGATCTACCATTCCGCAACCTCCAATTTCTAGCCAACCTGTTCCTTTTGTAATTCGGTAGTCGGTTTCGGTTTTTAATCCCCAGTAAATATCGATTTCAGCACTTGGTTCTGTAAATGGAAAATAGGATGGACGTAGACGGATTTTCGATTTACCAAACATCTCTTTTGTAAAATACAACAAGGTTTGTTTTAAATCGGCAAAAGAAACGTCTTTATCAATATACAATCCTTCCACTTGATGGAAAATACAATGCGAACGTGATGAAATTGCCTCGTTACGAAACACTCTTCCTGGAGAAATTGTACGAATTGGCGGCTTGTTGTTTTCCATATAACGCACTTGTACCGATGAAGTGTGAGTTCTCAATAAAAGATCGGGATTCGTTTGAATGAAAAATGTATCCTGCATATCTCTTGCAGGATGATATTCTGGTAAATTTAATGCGGTAAAATTATGCCAATCGTCTTCGATTTCTGGACCTTCTGACATGTTAAAACCAATGGTTGAAAAAATATCAATCATTTGGTTTTTAACAATAGAAATTGGGTGGCGCGAACCAATGTTCATAGAGTCTCCTGGACGCGTTAGATCCCCGTAAATTCTTTTTGTTTCTTCTTTATTTTTTAAAGCGTCTTGAATGATTTTTACTTTTTCTTCCGCCCAATTTTTCAATTCGTTGATTACTTGTCCAAATTCTTTCTTTTGTTCGTTTGGAACATTTTTAAATTCCGAAAAAAAGTCTTTCAATAAGCCTTTACTTCCTAAATACTTAATTCGGAAGGCTTCTAGTTGTTCTTTATCATCAGTTTGAAAAGCTTTTACTTCTTCAATATGGGCTTTAATCGTTTCTATCATCGCTCGTTGTATATAAGGTGCAAATTTAGTTATTTTTAGTAATTCGCGAAAAGTGATTGGTAATTAGTTTTAATCTATCAATTTCTTTTCTAAAAAATAGCTCACAATCGCTTCTTTCATTAACAAAGCTTGTTCGCCTGCTTTTAGTGGTGGTAATTCTTCTTTTACTTTATAATGTGGCCAACTTTCGTTATCAAAATACTCAAATTCGTAGTAACCATAGGGCTCTAATAAGCGGCAAATGGAGATATGCATCAAGTTTATTTTTTCATCTTTTTTAAATGAAGCATGAATTTTTCCTAATTCTTGTAAGCCAATTAGGTATATAATTCCTTCTAAATCAATATTTTCTCCATTTGAAAATTTATTTGATAATATGTTGACAACGCTTTCCCAACGTTGTTTTAATTGTTCGTCTCTTGACATAATTTTAATTTAGAAATTAGAATTCTATTTGTTTTCTAACAAATAACTACAAAGATAACAACAGAAAACTACTTTCAACAATTCTTTTATCTTTGTTCTTTAATTCTAACCCGTTGGGTATAATTAAATAGGTTGATTTTTAATCTTATTTGGTTTATCATAATACAGAACAATTACACACAATGGGTTAAATATAATATTTAAACATAATCGTTTTTAGAAAATTAAAAAGCAAAACCTTATGAAATCAATTTACTTCAGCTTATTTTTTATAGCTCTATTCATTATAAGCTGTTCAAAAGCTTCACAACTCGTTGATTCAATTCCAACGTACGAAACCTTTACCATTCAATCTAAACAAGTTAATGAAGCTCGAATAATTAATGTGTGGACACCTGATAACTATAAAACTTCTACCGATTCGTTACCCGTTATGTACATGGCAGATGGCGGAATTAAAGAAGATTTTCCGCACATTACAAACACTTTAGCGGAACTTATCAAACAGAACAAGATTAAACCCATTATTTTGGTTGGTATCGAAAACACACAACGCCGAAAAGATTTATCGGGTTTTACAACCGTTGAAAAAGACAAAAAAATTGCTCTCGAAGTTGGTGGTTCGGAACAATTTAGAGCATTTATTAAAGACGAACTTTTCGCTGAAATAAACAAAAAATATAGAACATCAAACAGGAAAGGAATAATCGGCGAATCGCTTTCTGGACTTTTTGTTACCGAAACTTTTTTGTTAACACCAGAAATGTTTGACTTTTACATCGCATTCGATCCTTCGTTGTGGTGGAACAATCAATATTTAGTAAAAACGGCAAAAAAACACTTGGTACAATTTCCTAATGAGCAAAAAATATTCTGGTTTGCTGGTTCCAATGCCGAAGATATTTCGCCAAGTACCAAGCAACTTCGCGATGTTTTAAAAGCTGAAAATTCATCAAACATAAAATGGAATTATTCCGATGAACCAAACGAAGAACATTCCACCATTTTTAGAGCAACAAAAGAAAAAGCAATCGTTTGGACTTTAAATCAATAAAAAAACAGCATTTGAAAACAACCGCTTTCACCATATACGACGCTTCGGCTGGCTCAGGAAAAACTTACACGTTAACGAAAGAATACTTAAAAATTCTTTTCTTAGCTACGAATGATGATGCTTACCGAAAAATTCTCGCAATAACTTTCACCAACAAAGCGGTAGAAGAAATGAAAAGCCGAATTGTTTCCAGTTTGTACGAGTTTTCTATTGATACTACTTCTGATAAAGCAATGGAATTGCTGAAAGATGTAGCTTTGGAAACCAAATTAAGCATCGCTACTTTAAAAGACAAATCGAAAGCGATTATTAAGAATATCATTCACAATTATGCGGCGTTTGATATTTCTACAATTGATAAATTCACACATAAAGTTATCCGAACGTTTGCACAAGATTTGAATTTGCCACCCAATTTTGAAGTTTCTTTGGAAACCGATTCGCTTTTGCAAGAAGCCATCGATTTGGTGATTTCTAAAGCTGGTGATGATGTAAATTTGACCAAGTTATTAATCGAGTTTTCAAAAGAAAAAACCGACGACGATAAAAATTGGGATATTTCTGCCGAATTATTAAAGGTTGCCCAATTGATTACCAATGAAAACAATTCGGAAGAAATCAAAGAAATGTCCGATAAGAGTTTGGATGATTTTGGTGTCATCAAAAAGAAATTGCAGGAAGAAATTAAAGAGTTAAAATCGGAATGTAAAGCTGTTGCTAAAACTGTTTTGGATAAAATTGATACGAATGGCGTTTCTCGAAAATCATTTTACCGAAGTTTAGTTCCTAATTTCTTAGAGAAAATCGTTGATGATAAAATCGCGATTAATGAAACCGTAATTAAATATTTAGATGGTTCAGAAAGTGGTTATTCTAAAACTGTTCCACAATCTGATAAAGATTTTATTGATAAAAATGCTTCCGAAATTTTAGCTTCGGTTGTTGTAATCAATGAAAAAGCAGGAAAAATTTCAATGTACGAAGCTTTTCTCCAAAATCTAAACCCATTGTCGTTACTAAACACAATTTATCAGGAATTCAAACAAATTCAAGAAGAACAAAATTTAGTTTCGATTTCCGATTTCAATAAAATTATTCACACCGAAATTCAAAACCAGCCAGCACCTTTTATTTATGAGCGTTTGGGCGAAAAATACCGTCATTATTTTATCGATGAATTTCAAGATACTTCGATGATGCAATGGCAAAATTTGATTCCGTTAATAGACAATGCTTTGTCAGGTCAAGACGATTTTGGTCAGCAAGGAACTTTGATGTTGGTTGGTGACCCAAAACAAGCTATTTACCGTTGGCGTGGCGGAAAAGCCGAACAATTTATAGATTTAGCGAAAGATGATAAAAAACACAATCCATTTTCAAATAAAGACAAAGAAACACTTCGTTTAGGAACGAATTATCGCAGTTATTCTGAAGTGATTCAGTTTAATAATGCTTTTTTTAAGCAATTAGCTGCTAAATTTCAGAACGAAGATTATAAATATTTATACGAAAACCTTTCGCATCAAGAAATCAATTCCAAAAACGGTGGTTATGTGAATTTGTCGTTTATCGAAGTGCCAGAAGACGAAACCGATGTCGAAGGTTTTGATTCAGACAACGATTCGATTTCGGTAAAAGATAAATTTTATTTGAATCAAACGTTGCGAACCATTGAAAAATGTATTGCTAACGGATTTGAATACAAAGACATCGTCTTACTTACGCGAACTAAAGCACCCGGAATTAAATTGGCGAATTTCTTAACAGAAAACAGTATTCCGATTTTATCTTCAGAAACCTTATTGATTCAAAATGCAACTGAAGTGAAGTTGTTGATTGCGTTACTTCGTTATTTAAAAAATCCAAAAGACGACGAATCGAAAGTCTATTTCTTGTATTTTATTGCGAAATATCTGCAATCGGAATTGGAAATTCATGATTTCATTTTGATTGCAAAAGATAAAAATTCGGAGGAATTAGAAGTTTTTTTGAAAACCATTGGTATTGAAATTTCGTTCAAAAATTGCAAGAAAAAATCACTATATGAAGCGGTTGAAATTTTAATAGCGACTTTTTTGAATGACAAAGTAAATACTTCGTATTTGCAATATTTCTTGGATTTGGTTTTGGAAAAAGATGTAAAAGTACAATCGAGCATTGCGGATTTCTTGGAGTATTGGGACAAAATTGGCTATCAAAAAAGTATTCCGTCACCAGAAGGTACCAATGCGGTTCGTATAATGACGATTCATAAATCAAAAGGATTGGAATTTCCTGTTGTGATTTTTCCGTTTGCCGAAGAAGATTTTTCGAGAAAAATTAAAGATAAACTTTGGATTCCGCTTGAAGATTCGAACATTGATTTACCAAAAGCGTTAATCAATAACAAAAAAGAAGTAGAAAGTTACGGAAACGAAGCCAAAACCATTTTTCAAACTAAAAACCAAGAAGAAGTTTTAGATACGATTAACGTTTTGTATGTTGCATTAACGCGTGCTGAAGAGCAATTGTATGTAATTTCAAATAAATTATTGACCAAAAAAGGCGATTTGGTTACCAATAATTTGTCGTACTATTTTATTGAATTTTTACAGAATTCTGAGAAATACGAAGACACAAAATTAGAATATGAGTTCGGAGATTCAATACGTGTTTCAACCAACAAAGCACACGAAGGTAAAAACAATCAAATTGGTATTGTAACAAATAAATTAAATCCAAAAAACATCAAAATTGCACAACGTGAAGCCTTAATGTGGGGAACCATTCAACAAGATGCGATTAACTTTGGTAATATTCTCCACGAAATCATGGCGTTTATTCATACCAAAGAAGATGTGGATTTGGCGATTCAAAAAGCAACAGAGTTGGGATTGATTACGTTTTCTCAGCAAAAAATCTTCAAAGAAACGATAGCTAAAATTGTGAATCATGAAGAATTGATTCCATTTTTTGATACAGATACCAAAGTATTTAACGAGCAAAACATCATAAAAAAAGCCACAAAAAATAGTAAGCCAGATAGAGTGGTAATTAAAGATAATTTGGCGTATTTGTTAGATTATAAAACAGGTGAAAAACACAATAAACACAAAGTACAATTAGAAGAATATGAATTGGCTTTGCAAGAAATGAAGTACACGATTGCAAAAAAAGCACTTATATATATAGGAGAAAGTATAGAAATAATAACTTTGTAGCCATAAACACAACCATAAAAAATTAACATATTATGTACGGAAAAATCCAACAACACCTACAAAATGAATTAAATACGATTCAAGAAAACGGTTTATTTAAAAAAGAACGCATTATTACTTCGCCTCAAGGAGCTGAAATTACGATTTCGACTGGTGAAACTGTTTTAAATTTTTGTGCCAATAATTATTTAGGACTTTCCTCGCATCCAGAAGTGGTTCAAGCAGCGAAAGATGCTTTAGATTCTCACGGATTCGGAATGTCATCAGTACGTTTTATTTGCGGAACTCAGGATATTCATAAAGAATTAGAACAAAAAATCGCAAATTTCTATGGCACAGAAGACACCATTTTATACGCAGCAGCTTTTGATGCGAATGGAGGAGTTTTTGAGCCTTTATTAGGAGAAGAAGATTGTATTATTTCTGATTCTTTGAACCACGCTTCTATTATTGATGGGGTTCGTTTGTGTAAAGCAGCGCGTTACCGTTATGAAAACAACAACATGGAAGACTTAGAGCAACAGTTAATCAAAGCAACTGAAGCTGGTCATCGTTTTAAATTAATCGTAACTGACGGCGTTTTTTCAATGGATGGATTAGTAGCGCCATTAGACAAAATTTGTGATTTGGCCGATAAATACGATGCTCTAGTAATGGTTGATGAATGTCATGCTGCGGGTTTCATTGGAGCAACAGGAAAAGGGACATTAGAAGCTAAAGGGGTAATGGGAAGAGTAGATATCATTACTGGGACATTAGGAAAAGCTTTAGGAGGTGCTATGGGAGGTTATACAACCGCTAAAAAAGAAATTATTGAAATTTTACGCCAACGTTCACGTCCATATTTGTTTTCAAACTCCTTAGCACCTTCAATTGTTGGTGCATCATTAAAAGTTTTTGAATTATTAGAAAACGACACAACGTTTAGAGATAAATTAGAGTGGAATACAAGCTATTTTAAAGTTGGCATGCGAAAAGCTGGGCTGGATTTCATTGATGGAGATTCTGCAATCGTACCTGTAATGTTGTATGATGCCAAACTATCTCAAGTAATGGCGGAAAAACTGTTAAAAAAAGGAATCTATGTTGTAGGGTTTTTCTTTCCAGTTGTTCCAAAGGGTAAAGCACGAATTAGGGTACAATTATCGGCAGCACATACACAAGCACATTTAGATAGAGCTATCGCAGCTTTTACAGAAATAGGTCAAGAATTGGGTATAATTAAATAAAATATAACAAAAACGATTTTTCTTAATAAAACTTTTTGTAGTTAAAAAAAAATAGTACTTTTGTTCAAGTTTTAACGCATTGGAATTAAATAATAAGTATGAAAAATTTAAACAAATTTTTTGCTGTAGCTTTATTGTTTGCTGGATTAACATCGCAAGCACAAGACAGTAACAACCCATGGGCTGTGTCTTTTGGGGTAAACGGAGTAGACACTAAAGTTAGTGCTGTAGGGAACGATAGTCCAAAATGGATTCAATTAGCTGACGCTAAAGATAATTGGAACATTTTACCTTCAGTGTCATATTTAAACGTATCAAGATACGTTGGAGATGGTTTCTCATTTGGATTAACTGGATCTGTAAACAGAATAGACAAGTGGGTTTCAAGAATTCCAGGAGCAGAATCTACGGATTTAATTTCTAATCCTGGAGATTTATCTTACTACGCAATTGATGGAGCTATTAAATATAGCTTTCTAGAAATGATTGGTACAAAATGGTTTGATCCATCTTTACACGTTGGTGGGGGTTATAACTTCTTCGGTGACGCATCTGCGGGTACTGTTAATGGAGGCTTAGGATTAACTTTTTGGTTTACTGAAAACGTTGGTTTACAATTCCAATCTACTTACAAACATTCATTTGATGACAGTAGAATAGCAGATTTAGATGTTCCGACTCATATCCAACATTTTGCTGGTTTAACTTTCAAATTTGGAGGTAAAGATACAGATGGTGACGGAATTTATGATAAAGATGATGCTTGCCCTGAAGTTGCTGGTTTACCAGAATTCAAAGGATGTCCTGATACAGACGGAGACGGAATCCAAGATTCAACAGATTCTTGCCCTGAAGTTGCTGGTTTAGTTGAGTTTAATGGTTGTCCTGATACTGACGGAGATGGAATCATCGATTCAGAAGACGAGTGTGTTGATGTTAAAGGAACTAAAATCATGAAAGGTTGTCCAGATGCTGATGGTGACGGAGTAGCAGACAAGGATGATGAGTGTCCTACTGTAAAAGGTGCTAAGGAAAATAAAGGTTGCCCATGGTCAGATACAGACGGTGATGGTATTGCTGATAAAGATGATAAATGTCCTAGTGTAAAAGGAACTGTAGCTAACAATGGTTGTCCAGAAGTTTCTGACGAAACAATGAAAAAATTAAATGATTATGGTAAAACGATTTTGTTTAACTCTGCAAAATCTTCTTTTCAACAACAAACTTATCCAGTTTTACAAGCCATGTCATCTATCTTAAAAGAATATCCATCTTCTAAATTCTCTTTAGAAGGACACACTGATTCTGATGGTAAAGATGATATGAATCAGAAATTATCTGAAGATAGAGCCGCTGCGGTTAAAAACTATTTGATCGAGCAAGGAATTGATGCTTCTAGATTATCTTCTAAAGGTTTTGGTGAGTCTATGCCAGTAGATTCTAATAAAACTGCAAAAGGTAAAGCAAACAATAGAAGAGTTGAAGTGAAATTAGTAAAATAATTTATTTCTAAAATATAGTAAGAAACGCCTCGATAAATCGAGGCGTTTCTTTATTTTTATAAAATGAATTCAACCACTTTCTTAGACAAATTAAGCCAAACCATTTTATCACAATCGGATATTCAATTATCGAATTGTTTGATTATTTTACCCAATAAAAGAGCCAAAGTGTTTTTTTTAGAAAGTTTAAAAAATCATTTAGAAACCACTTCGTTTGCGCCAACTATAATAAGTATTGAAGATTTTATTCAGAAAATTTCAGACCTACGTACGATTGATCCTATTGAATTGTTATTTGAATTTTATGAAGTCTATCTTTTAGTTACAGAAAAAACCAAACAACAAACTTTTGAAGAATTTTCTACTTGGGCAAAAACAGCTATTCAAGATTTTAATGAAATCGATAGATATTTATTAGATCCAAATCACGTGTTTTCGTATTTAAAAGATATTGAAGCTTTAAAGCGATGGAATTTAGAACCATCAAATACCACAAAATTAATAGATACACATTTAGAGTTTTGGGCTAAATTACCTTTGTATTACGAATCTTTTTATAATCATTTATTAAAAAAAGGAATCGGTTATCAAGGATTATTGTATAGAGAAGCAGTTAAAAATTTAGCTTCGTTTACCGCAACAATTACCAATCAAATCTATTTTGCCGGTTTCAATGCTTTAAATCAAGCAGAAGAACGAATATTTAAACATTTAGCAAATGAGAACAAAGCCAAAATCTATTGGGATATCGATGAGGTGTTTCTAAACGATTCATATCACGATGCGGGTTTATTTATTAGAAAGTTTAAAAAAGAATGGAAACCTTTCATTAATCAAGATTTCGAATGGGTGATGAATCATTTTAGTGAAGCTAAAAGAATCGAAATTATTGGGACACCTAAAAGTATTGGTCAAGCCAAAATCGTGGGAACTATTATTGAAAAAATACAATCTGAAAACCCAAATTTAGAGAAAACGGCTGTTGTTCTAGGCGATGAAAATCTATTACTTCCTGTTTTATACGGTTTACCTGAATCGGTTGAGGCATTGAATATTACGATGGGTTATCCTAGCAAAAATAATCCTGCTCAATTGCTAATTAGCAAGTTGTTTAAGTTACATACCAATGCCAAACAACGAAACGAAAAAAGTTACACGTTATATTACAAAGAAGTTTTAGATATCCTAAATCATCCTCTGGTGGAACAGTATTGCAAAGTGGAAGAAGTAATAAAAGTGATTAACAACAACAACTTTACCTTCTTTTCTAATCAAAAATTATTCAGTTTATACGAAGAGAAATATCCCAATTCAGAAAACAAATTCTTCGAATTGTTATTCACACGTTGGGATGATTCGATTTCCGATATTTTATCAAATTTAAACGCGATTTTACTCACCATAAAATCCCATTTAAGCAACGACGATGCTGAAGAAAAAGTAACCAAAGCTTTTGTGTATTCGATGTTTAAAACAATAAATAAATTAACCAATTATCACGAAACGTATAATCAAATAGAAAGTTTGCAATCGCTTCAAGCTATTTATAAGCAAATTATCGATTTAGCGGAAGTTTCTTTTGAAGGAGAACCTTTGAGCGGTCTTCAAGTAATGGGTGTTTTAGAAAGCCGTGTATTGGATTTTGAAAATGTAATTATTACTTCGGTGAACGAAGGTAAATTTCCAGCAGGAAAATCACAGAATTCATTCATTCCGTATGATGTAAAAAAAGAACTTGGCTTACCAACGTACAAAGAAAAAGATGCAATTTATTGCTATCACTTTTATCATTTGTTGTTACGAGCTAAAAATGTTTGGCTGCTTTACAATACCGACAACGAAGGAATCGATGCCGGTGAAAAAAGTCGTTTTATTACCCAATTAGAAATCGAAAAACAACCAAAACATAGTATTTCAAGCACAATTTATAATGCGGTTTTACCCGAAAAAGCATACGAACCCGTTACTATTCCAAAAACGGATATAATTCTAGCCCGATTGCACGAAATTGCAACCGATAAAGGATTTTCGCCATCGTCCTTAACAAATTATATTCGTAATCCGTTACAGTTTTATATGCAACGTATTTTACGTATTAATGAAGCTAATGAAGTGGAAGAAAATATCGCAGTAAATACGTTGGGAACTATTATTCACAGTGCTTTGGAAGAATTGTATACTCCGTATTTGAATCAATTTTTAGCAATACATCATTTGGAAGCGATGGAAGCAAGAATTGATGAAGTTATCCTAAAACATTTCAAAGAAATTTACAAAGAAGGTGAAATCACAAAGGGAAAAAACCTACTTGCTTTTGAAGTAGCGAAACGAAATGTCTACAATTTTCTGCAATTAGAAAAGAAAGACATCGAAGAAGGTCAAGCTATAAAAGTATTGCTTTTAGAAGCTAATTTATTTTGTGAAATAGATGTGAAATCATTACCATTTCCAATAAAAATTGCAGGTAAAGTCGACCGAATCGAAGAACGAAACGGCGCCATCAGAATCATCGATTACAAAACCGGAAAAGTTGACGGGAATAGTTTAAAAATTAACGATTTCACCGATTTGACTTCCGATATTAAAAATGAAAAAATCATTCAGTTGTTGTGTTATGCATTGATGTTTGAAAATCATGAATTGAAACAAAGCCGAAAAGTATCTGCTGGAATTATTTCGTTTAAAAATATGAAAAGTGGTTTTTTACCATTCGGATTAGGAAAAGGAAAAGATACGAAATCAAATATTTCAAAGGAAATTTTACAAAACTTTAAATCAGAATTAGAAAGCTTAATTGTAGAAATTTTCAATTTGGAAATACCATTCAAAGAGAGGTGTAATTGAACTGCTAATAACACTAAATCATACAAATATTATTGAATTTGTTCTTGTTCTCGACTTTTTGTATTTTTAGCACTTTAGAATTAACCAGATGACAGCCAAAAAACCACTTATAATCCTTAAAGAAACCATTCTAGCTGGCGAAAGCAAAACCATCAATATGGAAATTGCCAAGTTGCACACCATGAACAAATTAAAAATCCCAATTATTGTGGAGCGTTCAAAATTTGATGGCCCAACGGTTTTATTCACTGCTTGCTTACATGGAGATGAAATTAACGGAACCGAAATTGTACGTCAGTTAATCATTCAAAAAATCAATAAGCCTAAGTGTGGAACCATTATTTGTATTCCTATTATTAATGTTTTCGGATTTATAAATCAAACAAGAGAATTTCCTGATGGTCGAGATTTGAATCGAGTGTTTCCAGGTAGTAAAACCGGTTCTTTAGCAGGTCGTTTTGCTTATTATATTTTAAAAGAAATTATTCCGTATGTAGATTATGCAATTGATTTTCATGCTGGCGGTGCAAGTCGTTTTAACGCTCCTCAAATTAGAATTGCTCCTGAAAACACTGAATTAAAAAAGCTTTCGGATGTATTTAATGCGCCTTTTACTTTGTATTCGAAGAATATTTCGGGTTCGTTTCGAAATTCTTGCGATAAATTAAATGTTAAAATGTTGCTTTTTGAAGGTGGGAAATCATTAGACCTAAATTCTCAGGTTACCGAAGAAGCAGTGGAAGGAACCAAACGTTTTTTAGATCATTTAGAAATGCTAAATCCGAGAAAAAAAACGAGTATTCCGAAAAATAAAACCATTTATATCGAAAAGTCAAATTGGATTAGAGCAAAATATTCGGGTATGTTTCATTGTTTAACGGCAATTAGTAGTTTTGTTAAAAAAGGCGAATTTTTAGCTATTATTTCCGACCCATATGGAAAAATTGAACACAAAGTAAAAGCACCTCATGAAGGTTATATTATTAATGTAAATAATGCACCAATTATTTATCAAGGCGATGCTATTTTTCATATTTCTATTCTGAATATGTAAATAAAAAATAGGGTTTAAGTCAAGTAAAATTCCTATAAAAAAGCAGACAATTTTTCCATAAAAAGAGCTTACTTTAAAAAAAATGACGACTATTCTTCTGGTGAACTTGGTAAAATTTTTGAAAGCCACATTTTAACTATGCTGAACCCCTTTTTTAAACAAAATATTCAACTAAACTAAGATAGTTTTTTTTGCGTTTCTCGGCTAAAATTAGAATAACTTTTGGCCTTTTTA
>Ga0209480_10002282_pt1 | contig 13263 bp, 12 predicted proteins | sample JI61114C2DNA_FD_187501 | JGI IMG/M metagenome (GOLD analysis project Ga0209480, IMG submission 187501) | Wastewater effluent complex algal communities from Wisconsin, to seasonally profile nutrient transformation and Carbon sequestration -... | ecosystem: Engineered > WWTP > Effluent > Algae...
CGGCCTTGATGGTTGTTTCAAGATGCCTTAAACGAGCCAGCCAGGATAGCAAACCAGGTTCTATGCCAACGCCAGCCTCCTGCATCTGCAGTGCGGCAGAACGCAGGCTTGAGCCCGGTGTAATCCGGAAATCGACGTTGGGGCTGCGCAGCGTAATTGGCTCATTGACCCACCACCAGGCTGCAGCAGCAATGCCGCCAACCAGAAAGCTGAGCAGAAAGAATGAACGAAGCAGGAGGCGCACGGGAACTCGCAGGCAGGAAGCGGGTCTTGGGCTGGTACGATAAGCCCGACAGAAGGGGCTATATAATATCGCAAACCCAACAGGAGCCCCCATGAACCCCAACTGGCGCAGCTTTCTGGAATCCACCGATGCAGTTTTCGACGGTGCTTCCAGCGAAATTCTTCACTTTGGCGATGCCACAGCCGAACTCAAGGCAGCACAGAACCTGACAGTCCTTGCGCCGCTAACCCACCTCGGCCTGCTCTCAGCTAGCGGTGAGGATGCAAAAGCCTTCCTGCACAGCCAATTCACCAGCGATATCAACCACCTTGGCGCTGACCAGGTGCAACATTCGGCCTGGTGTACGGCCAAGGGGCGCATGCAGGCCAGTTTTCTCGCCTGGCGCGATGGGGAAGCATTCAATCTGGCACTCGCTGCCGATTTGCAGGAAGCAGCGCAAAAACGCCTGCAAATGTTCATCCTGCGCGCCAAGGTCAAGCTGGTTTCGTTAAGCGATACGCACATCCTGCTCGGACTTGCCGGCCCGCAAGCCAGCGAAGCATTGGTCAATGCGGGCCTGCCCTGTCCTGCTAGCGCGCTGACCTCGGCCAGCAACAGCGGTGTCCAGGTCGTCGCGCTTGAGGGCGGACGCTTCATCATTTCGGCGCCGCAGGAAGCGATAGCTACCCTGTGGCAGAAACTGACAGTCAAGGCGCGTCCAGTGGGTTTGCCGGCATGGCGTTGGCTGGATGTCGAAATGGGCTTCCCGCTGGTGACGCTGGCAACCAAGGAAGAATTTGTGCCGCAGATGGCCGATTTTGAAAAACTTGGCGGTGTCAGCTTCCATAAAGGCTGCTATCCCGGACAGGAAATCGTTGCTCGTACGCAGTATCTGGGCAAGGTCAAACGCCATCTCTATCGTTTGAAGAGCGATGTCGCGATGACGCCCGGCACCGATCTGCACTCGCCGGACAATCCGGATCAGGCTTGCGGCATGATCGTCACCGGCGCACCGTCGCCGAGTGGTGGTTTTGTCGCGCTGGCTGTGGTGCAGTCCAACTTTGCCAGCAATGTTCATCTCGGATCGCGTGAAGGCCCCTTGCTTGAGGCTGTTGCGGTCAACCCGTAAAAACCCGCCAAAATGTGTTTGATTGTTGTCGGCTGGCAGGCGCATCCAGCATTTCCGCTGGTTGTTGCTGCCAACCGTGACGAGTTTTATGCTCGGCCGTCAGCGCCGGCTGCTTATTGGAGCGATGCGCCGGAGATCATTGCCGGGCGTGATCTCGAGGCCAGCGGCACCTGGCTGGGCGTCACTAGGCAAGGGCGCTTTGCTGCGGTGACTAACGTTCGTGAACCTGGTATCGCGCCGGGGCGCCTTTCTCGTGGCGAGTTGACGCGCAATTTTCTTCAGGGCGGCCAATCGGCGTCCGACTATCTCGGCGGACTTGAACGCAGCGCCTATTCCGGCTTCAATTTACTGCTCAGTGACGGAAAAATGCTCTGCTACGCGAGCAACCGTGGGCCAATAGTACAGACGCTTGAAGCCGGGGTTTATGGCTTGTCCAACCATTTGCTCGACAGCCCGTGGCCGAAGTTGCTGACCGCCCGCCAGCGCTTTTCTGCGGCATTGAGCAAACTCCCTGATCAGCAGCAGTTTTTCGACATCCTGGCTGACGATGAAATCGTTCCCGACAATGAACTGCCGGACACTGGCGTGCCGCTCGACTGGGAACGCCGCCTTTCGGCAATTTTCGTCCGCTCGCCGAACTACGGAACACGGGCATCGACAGTTGTTGCGGTCAACGCCGCAGGAACGGTATTTTTTGAGGAACGCAGCTTCGGGCCAAACGGCCAACCGCTTCAGTCTTCAGTAATTTCGACCGGCGTATAAACCGGGACCCGATCGAAAAGTTCAACGATATCGCGATTGCGCATGCGGATGCAGCCGTGCGAACCCGGCCGCCCCATTTCGGCACGCTCCGGGCTGCCGTGGATGTAGATGTAACGGCGCATCGTATCGACACAACCCAGGCGATTGGCACCCGGTTCGCAGCCTGACAACCAGAGGATGCGGGTCAGAATCCAGTCACGGCCGGGAAAAGCCTCATCCAGCGCCGGGGTCCAGATTTCTCCGGTTGGGCGACGGCGCACAAAAACTGCATTGTCCGGCGCCCCTGCGCCGATTTTGGCACGAATCAGATGATGACCGCGCGGCGTCTGATAGCTGCCCGAAACCTCACCAACGCCCGCCTTGGCGGTTGAAATCGAGTATTCACGCAGCCCCCCACCCTGATCATCAAACAAGGTCATGGTTTGGCGCGCAACGGAAATCAGCAGTTTCATTGCGCCTTCTTGCGCCGTCCGGCAAAAAATTGCGACAACATGCTGCTGCATTCTTCGGCCAGCACACCACCAACCACGGTCGCATGATGGTTCAGGCGCTCGACCCCAAACAGATCAACCACGCTGCCATGCACGCCGGTTTTGGCATCCCGCGCACCGTAAATCACCCGGCTGATCCGCGAATGCATGATCGCCCCGGCGCACATGGCACAGGGTTCAAGGGTCACGAACAGCTCGCAGCCCGGCAACCGGTAGTTACCGAGGCTGCGCGCCGCATCGCGCAAGGCGGCGATTTCTGCGTGGGCGGTCGGGTCGTTCTCACCAATCGGCGAATTGAAACCACGACCGACAATCACGCCATCCTTGACGACTACGGCACCGACCGGCACTTCACCGAGGCACTCTGCCCCACGCGCCAGCGAAATCGCCTCGCGCATGAAGAATTCATCGCCGAGAACGACGCGAGTTTCTTCGCTTATTCCCATTCAATTATTTCCCGCACCTGTAAACCTGCATAAAACCTAGCTTTCCGTCCTCGCATAACAGCGTCTACCGTCACTTTTACCGTCAAAACACAAGACATACACTGGTTTCGGAGGCCACAGCACGCCCGCGATCTCGTTGACACCATGCAACTGCTTGCGCGTAAAGCATCAAGTCCACATTCAGCTAGCGTTCCTGGTCAATTTGGTCAGCATTCCTAGCCTGGGACTTTACCCGTTCTGCATCGATCTAAACCATAAAAGCAGGCTGAGCGATAACGACCGGGCTCACCACATCGCGGATTTCGCATAGTCCTGTAATGAGCAAATCGTACTGCTCCGTCCTTCGCCCTTGATCCCATATGATCGGCAGCACTTTGTTGTATGGGCTACCGCGTTTCAGGTAGAGGCTGACATCTTCACCAATCTGCGAGATAAGGTCCTGTGGGGTGCTCTTCTCTCGCCAATATTTTACCTCTATCACTAACTGAAGCGACGGGATCACCAGATCAGCCCGAGGTTTCTTCTGCCCCACCGAAGCGAGCCACTCTTCGTCGCGCAGATCAGGAAGCACCGGGGCGAGAACTGCGCACAGAAGATTCTGGAAGTGGTATTCGTTTTCGACAGCCCACTTCTGTGCTGTCGAGTTCGGCGTCTTCTTCTGATCTTCCCAGGTCCATCGGCGCAATCCGGATGGAAGCCGGCGAAGGAGGAGGCCTACATCTTCCAGACTCGGCGCACGTAAATCTACCTGAGACGCCCCCTGCGCGAGGAAACGAAAGGCCGCCAAGTCCAAGGTCGCCTGCTCAGGATCGTCGTAGACAACCAACTTGATACGGCCAAGCAACTTCGACTCAAAGTCGTTGCCGCTTGCCGACGAAGATCTCGCCAATCGACGTGCCACGTAGATAACCGCACACGCGCTGGCGGGCGTCACTTGCAACTCGTCGTCCAATCCCAACTCGGATCGCATCTTGATCATGGACAACAGTTCTTGGCGCCATCCAATTTCCGCAGGCAAGAGCGGCTGCAACCTAGCAAGCAGCGATGCGAACCATGTTCCAAACTTCTGCCACCGCGCGCTATCGGTAATCGCCACCAAACCGACCAGGACGCCGGTGTGCGCCAATGGTTGCATCAGACTGACCAGGGCCGTCTGCGAACCGCCGCTACGCCCCATCAGCCAATCCACTCCTTGCGCAAAAGATTCTCGGCATGCTGCGCTCAAGGTCGGATCGATACCCAACAAGAATCCCAAGGCCGCAACGGCATGAATTGACCGGCCGCCGCCCGCGATCTCCTCGCAAAGCTCCCGCGCCATCGGCGCGCATTGTTCGGCGGGAAACTCCTCGGCGAGCACCCAGTGATAGAAAGCGATCGAAAGCGGGCCTGCACTGGTCAATGTTTGGGCCTGGCCAGCTACGGCCTGCAGCGCCTCGCGCAGGATCGGATTGCCGCCGGTCACAGAAACCACCTCGTTGTCCCGATCTTGCCAAGCATCACGCTAGGACTCCACCGGCTACCCAAGCGATCCAGCCGACCTAAGAGGCCCGCGACGAGGTCGGAGTAGTAGATGGTGACAGGCATCGCCGCCGGCAGGAAGCTGCGCCAGGAATGGTTCGAAAACCAGTAGACCTGCTTCGTAAGATAGATGATGTCCGTGAACGTCGAATCACGATGCAGAGTTAACAGCAATGGCTTGGGCAACCCGTCCGTCGGTCGCTTGAGTTGTTGAGGCCCAGTTAGGGTCAACAAAGTTTCATTGTCGCCAACCTCCGCATAGAGGCCTCGTATCGGGGTTTTCTCTCCCCGTCCTTTTGTTCCGACAGAATCGTCGTCGAACAAGAGGTAGGGGTGGTCTTGCTTGACATGCAGGAACGCGAACTGCAGATCGAATTCCGAGAATTCTTTGAGTGCGGCCTTGACAGACTCAATCTCCGTGTTGCGCATGGGTTTGAATGCGTGCACGATCACCCGAACAGAATCACCCTTGATCCAGTTCATTTCGCTGCGCACACGCTGGAGCGTTGCCTGCAACGAATCGGTCAGCGCCTCACCGTACTTCGCCATCGGCACGGCATTCGACAGGTTGGAGAGCAGATAGCCGCCATCACCGCGGAAGACGCTGGTGATACCGACGATCCTCTCCTTCTTTGAGAACCGTGACTCGCCTATCGCCGCGCTACCCAGGCCAATGACCACTTCGTGCGCGATCCCTTTGTCCGATTTGATCAACCAGGGAATGCCGCCGAGCTTGGCATAGACGGCGAGTGCGAGATTGCTCAGTGTGTATGCCAGATTGCCGGGTGCCATCGCGAACGTCTCGAAGGCGATGAACTGCGTGGGAATCTGGTTGGAGAGAAACGCCGCCTTGGCCACCAAATAGGGGTTGCGTTGCGGTGGTAGCTGTCGCGAATCTCTCTCGGTCTGCACCAACGCCAAGTGCCAGGGCGTCCCCTCGGCACCCATACGCACGGCCTTGGAAGCAGCCGTGTGGTACGCGTCTGCTGTGAAGCTGTCAGCCTCCACGAATGTCAGCGTGATGTCCTGCAGACCGTAGATTCCGAGAAATCCTCTGCCGAATGGCAGCGACTTGCCGTCGACCGTCACCCCGTCCCGGAACTTCCTGAGGAATAGTTCGAATTGCCCGCGTCGCGCCCGATCACAGACCACACAAACGTTCGGCCGCGTCGGCGTGAACACATGCCTGCTGTAAGGGCCGAACTTCGTCAATCCTACCGCCGCGCGCGTCTCTGACTTGAGCGTGCCGGCATCGAACACGTAGGTCGGTGTGCTGCCTTCCGCGAAACGTGGAAAAGTCGAGCTATCTTTCTCGTTGATCAGGCTACCGATACTGACACTCAGCCCTTCTTGCAATTCGATGCCACCCAAGCCCCGCACCCAGTCCGAAATCCGGGCGATGTGCTCCATCCGGGAGCGTCCCCTGCTGTTCTCGAACACGATCTCATCGATCTTGCCCTGCGCCCTTCCGGAGGCGTTTCGCGTGAAGTGCTGCAACAAGTGCCGAGTGTTCTCGGGCGAGGCCTCCAGATACAACTCGTCCAGGGGCAGCAGCTCCTCGACATTCATGAACCGCTCAGACAGCCGTGCCTTGCCGTCTGCGATGCTTCCAACGCGCCCGACAAGCCTGCGCTGGGGCAGCATGCGCGCATCTTCCACCGGCGTCTCACGCTCGACCACCAAGCCATCCAGGCGAACGCCGTGCTCACTCAACACCGCCAGGCTAGTCGCACATGTTTTCTGGATTTCGATATCCCACAGCAGTCCTAACAAATTGGAACCCGGTAACTTCAAGGATCGGATGGAGATCAAGACGCGCGACTGCAGGTGAACATGCTTATCAGCGTCCAAAAATCCCGTCGGCAATGTGCGTCCCACTGTCGTGATCGGGTTGTAGCGGGCCACTGGCCGCCTGTTTGCACTCAGCAACGACACCAAACGTTGTTCAAGCAACGGCCGGATCAGCGAGGCGTGCTCGACCGCCGAGACCTGTTTTTCCTTGCCGATGGGCGTCGCGTCGGGCGCAAGTGGTAACGCCACAATCTGGTCTGCCCGACGGGTTACCGCAAACTGCGTTCGGTACTGGCTACGAAGGTCACGCAATTGCTGCGAGTCTTTGAATGGCAGGGTCTGCAGTCGGATGGCATCGCCATGCACGAGCAACGGCGTAAAATTGAGCTGCAGATGTCGTCCCATGCCCTCTCCTATTTTTTATTCAGCATCAGTTGGATCATCGCGAACAGACGATGAAAGAGGTAATCGACATGGTCCACATCGATCACCGGCACTTGGCTCACCTCGGAATGGCGGATCAAATGGCTATTGCCAATCGAGTTCAATTCCTGCGCCTCAGCTTCCAACCTGGTTCGCAACAACGGCTCCGTTGCGGTGGCATCTAAGATGATCGTGATAGATCTCTTCTTGTCGCGAGGGTCTGCGAGCGATTTGAGCCTCTCCCATGCATCCCACAACCGTTCCAGCGCTTCTCGTCGAACAAGGGGATTGCGGTCGGAAAACTTCGCCCGACACTCATCCAGCATGTTATCAAGCGTGCGGTCCCCGGTATTGAAGGCCGTTCGCCTCAGTTCATCACCCAACACCAGCGGCAGCACTCGAACAATGCGCCCCGTCGAGAGCATCTCGAAGGCAACGCCATTGCGCGAGAAAATGCGGTTGACGGTCGCTCGAAACTCGTCCTGCCCCGCTTGCGGATCGAAACTCAGATGGTGGTGACCGAAGAAGTCATGGTATTTGCCAGGGATTGGCTTCGCCACGGCGTCATGGACGAATTCGATGAAGTCCAAGGCCAACAACGTTTCCGGCGCAATCGGCTCGCGTTCAGAGAAAAAGCCCTCCTCCACTGCATGAGTGGTTTCAAGCGGCCACGCCAGACCGGGCATCTCTGCAACCACTCCCGCAGCCAGTGAGTCGGAATCGCAACCGCAAATAGCCTGCCCATCTGGGCAACGCTCAGGGAATCGCAGTCCGAAGGCACCACTGTTGATCAGCGCCTGCACTGAGGCGACCACGCCGGCCCAAACTGTTGGTGAGATCACCTGCTCGGTTCGCGCTTTTGGACCGTTCTCCCGGTCGCTGAAGTAGTCCGCCATCAGCGTGCCCCCGTGTGATCGATTGACGCGGCTATTGGCGGGTCGTTGAAGACCCGCTCGCCATCGGTCGGCAGCGCATGGACGGTTTGTGGCAGCCCACGCATCTAGCCCGCCTCCCGAATGGACGTGATCAGCGGCGACTCGTCTTCGTCGTAGGTCAGATGAATCTGTGTCTTGGCGCGCGTCACACCCACATAGAAAAGTCGAGTTGCTTCTTCCAGTTGCTCTTCGGTCTTGTCGTAGCCGCTGGGGAACACGCCGTTTTCCAGCCCGACCATGATGACCGCCTGGAACTCCAGCCCTTTCGAGCTGTGTAATGTCATCAGATTGATCTGGTCCGGACTCTTGCCCTGATTCCCGAATATCTCTACCGTGAATGTCTGCAATGGACCGCCCACTGCAGCGGCCCTTATCAGCTCATCCAGGTTATCTTTCTCATCGGCGAGACCAGGCTCCTGCTGGAGCAGGTCATCCAGCACGTCGCGACGCAATACTGAAAGCCATCGATGCAAAGGCTGCGCACCATCCCGTAGTGAGAACAGGGCCGCGATCAACTGCTTGCGTGCGGCCAGCAGTTCGGATTCACGCGTGACAGAGCGCCGCAGCCGTCGCCAAGCTTTGAGCAACTGCGAAAGAGGCACCGAACCTGTCTGCCAGCCGCCCGCACACCATCGCGCGACATCTGTGAGCCACTCGGTCAGGCGGGTACGCTTTATCGGCGATCCGTTGTCAAGTCGGAAGTACCGCAAGCCGAGAGCATCCGCCGCCTGCGCAATCGGCGTCCCCTCGTTGAGCGTCCGGTACAGCAGCGCAATGTCCCCCTGGTTCCATGACGGATTTGCCGCGAGGAGCGCCGGCACCAGCGTCCCAAGCGCGTAGTCTGCCTGTTCGCGGATGTTGCACTCCAGACGGTGGATAAGGATTTCGCCGGCTCGCCCATCATGAGAACGAAACTCAGCGGGTTCCGGCAATAGCGCCATGGAAGCAGCGATGATGCGGTCCGCGCAACGGTAGTTCAGCTTGAGCCTGATGGATTCCATCTGCGGGAGACGGGCCAACACTCGCAACAAGCTCGGCTTGGCACCGGTGAATCCATAAATGGACTGGTCCGGGTCGCCCACTGCAACTAACCGGGTCTTCGCGCGAAGCAAAGCCAACACGATGCGGTGCAGGGGAAGACCAAGGTCCTGATATTCGTCGATCACGATCACCGAATACTTGGCCTGAATGGCACGTCTAACCCACTCATGTTTCTCGACAAGTTGCAGGCCAGCAAGGACCAGACCATCGAAGTCGATCAGGCCATTCTGTAGAAGCAATACTTCGTAGGCCCCAACCACCGCTGTCTCGCGGGCTGACCATGCGCGCCACTCGTCACTATCCTTGTCCGGGATGGTGCGCCGCAGCTTGTCGCAGGCCATGCGAAACCAACTTGGCGCATTGCCCCCCAGTTGCTCGCGATAAGCATCGGCAAAGAGTTTTCGCGCCTGCGCGGGTGACGCAACGACCAGCGGATCCGGTACATCGAGACCTGCCAGTGCGGCGTAGGGCGACACTAGTTCCGTAAGGCAAAAGGAGTGCACTGTGGAGAGCAGGAGACGATCACCGTCGTCCGCACCGAGCTTGGTCAGTCTTGATCGCAACTCGCCGACACAAGCATTGCTATAGGTGATGCACGCCAGTCGGCGGGGGCGGTGTACGTCCTCAGCAAGCAGGCGGGCGATCTTGACGGTGATCGTCTTGGTCTTGCCGCTGCCGGGCCCGGCCAGGATGACGCAGTTCCCTGTCGATTGGTATGCACGCCATTGATCCTCGTTCCCACGCAAATCTTCCGCGGCTTTGAGATACGGGGGTGCGATGGATGTCATCCCAGCTTGGCCTTCAAATAGTTCAGCGCAGATTCGATGTACTCAGGACATACGTCGACATCCTCTTTCATGAGCACCGCCGCCAACCGTTGCGCCATACGGCCCTTGCCGATGGAGTCGATGTCCTTGAGGAATTGCGAGGGATCGAGTGAATCAGGATCGGTCGCGAGGCTCGCGAAGCGCGCGTGCATCTTCTTGTTGGTGGTGAGTCCCTTGATGGCTGCCAGGAAATGGTCTTCTGCCCCTGCCTTGAAAACATCGATCTCAAACGTGAATTCGTTCAGGAAGACACCGTAGTGCGGTGCGAGCTTCAGCACCTCAGCATAGTTGGTCTCTTCCCAAACTTCTTCATCTAGCAAGTGCTGCATGATCTGGTTGACGACACGATTCTTACCATAGCTGTCCGTAACACCTGCGTCATCCGGATCCGCATCCTCCTGACTCGCATCTTCCTTCTTTGGATCGAAATCCGTCAGTACCACGAATGGGATATCGAGCCCCTTTGGCCCCAGCAATTGGACGTAAGGAGCGAAGTTGGTGCCGGCGATGGAGCAGACTGTGATGCCCATCGCATCAAAATCAAGACTCTCGTCATACAGCTTAGCCAGCGTCGGCAACAGAAACTTTTCCGCATCGCCTTCCACTAGGATTACGCCCTTCGAGAAAAACAGTTCGCCGCGCGTGACGTCGATGTAGCGCTCCAGATCCTCGCGGTCGCTGGTATCGAGTTTGATGCCTTTGAGAGAGCGCCCGACGGTATGCCCCTCGTCAGCGATCTGCCGCAGGACAACCACATTGGCTAGCGGCGCCACACTGGCCACATTCGGCGAATGCGTAGTGAGCAGAATGCTGCGCGGCCCGGGTCCGGCTTGCGCGTCGTCCCGCGTTTGTAGGTAATTCCGATAGATGAGCCGCTGAAGATGAGGATGGAGATGGGCCTCGGGTTCCTCTATCGCCAGAAACGTATGTTGACGTTCCCCCTCGTCCACCAAGTATTGATGTTCCAGATGCTTCAGTGCGAGGTAAAGTACATTGGCGGAACCGAGACTGGCCTCTGCCACACCGCGCTTGCCGCCGTCGATCATCATTTGCAGCGCGCGTATCAATCGGTCAGGCTCCATCGGCGCAAAACCCAGTGCCGTTTCAACGGCATGCTTGTCTCCCACCATGGCGGTGAGCTGATCATTGACTTGGCCCACAACGTCTGCAAGTTCAGGTAATGCAGCAATTTTGGACGTTGTTTTGTGAACCTCACCGGCGATCGTGCTGAGTGCTTTTGCATCTACCGTCTTCGCAGCACGGTCAAGGAGGGGGCGCAGTGGAGAGCGAGCCCAGCGCGCGAGGTCCGATTCGGCATCGCGCAGTGCCGGAAATAGATCCAGCGGCATCCAGCGCCTCAGATCGTAGCCGACCGCGTTGTCGGGGCGGTCTCCGCCGAACACAATGAATTCGTAGTCAGCCTCGCTGCGCGGCGCACCTGCAAGCCCCGGCATGGGCTGGTAGCGATATGTGATTCGCGCCACCATCGGGTCCGGCCGTACGAGATGATCCGCCAATACCGCCAGCAGATTTTCATCATCTTCGAAACCTCGAAACTCGACCGACACCTCAATCACGTCCTCCGCCTTCAGCGGCCGCGCCAGCCCATCCCAGAAATCATCAAGGCGCAGCTTGCGCAACGAGTCGGGAAGTGAGGGATCGAGGATCAGTCGCAACGCAAACAACAGGTTGGTCTTGCCAACTTTGTTTTCTCCGAGGACGACGGCATGTTCGCCCAGGCGAACATCCAGCAACTTGAAGTTGCGGAAATTCTTGATAACAATCCGGCTCAGTCGCATAGGCATCTTCCGTTCTTTTGGCTTTAAGTCTTCTTCTCCGCGCAGGAGATTGGGTGCACGTAGATGAGCCCCTTCGTTTGTGCTGCCTTAACCTTGTGGTCGATCATTTCGCGCAAGTTCAGATGCCCTTCGAGCACGAGAATCAGATCTTCGCCGTCAACGAAAAGCGTCTGAATTTCCTTGTCCATGACCAGGCTCCGGACTACTTCGACGCTGAAACCGTTGACCGAGATGAACAGGCCGCGTCCGTAGAGCTTGCCGGCCACCTTGCCAGCGAATTGGTAGACCGGCTCATTGCTTGCCGATTTCTCCTGCCATTTAGCCTCGATCAGGTAGTGCTCTCCGTCGAACTTCACCGCACCATCGATCTGCTCGCCGTGGACGCGAAATGCTTCCGTGGCCTCTAGGCTTGAAAGCCTGGCAAGTTCGGTCAGGATGCGTTCCAATGCGTAGCCACGTTGCTGTCTTGATGTCTTGTTGGCCAATAGGTCCAAGTACTCAGCACGCAGGACTTCCAAGGTAACTGTCGGCTGTTGGCGCGCTGTCTCGTGGGTCGCTCGCCGCTCTCGATCCGACTTGATCCTGGCATCACGGATTTCCTGCAATTGCTTCAGGTGCTCTAGATTTCTAGTCGCTGCCGCGCGATCCAGCTTGCGCAGCTTGTCGAAGTAGTACGGGTCGAAGTGTGACCACGCCAACAGCGACTGCAGCATGGCGCGAAACGGGCCAAGCCCGTTGTCAGGTCTCGCGCCTAGCTTGCCAAAGAGCACATCGACGACCTCGTGTCGCTTGAGGCCACTCTCGCCTTCGATCTGCAAGCCACTCAATTCAGCCTTCGTGCATCCGTGCTTCTCAAAGAAGCCAACGATGTCCTTGCGCGGCCAGAACAGAGACAAGATGCAGTCCTTCATGCAGCCTTTAATGTCGGCAGGGAAAGCCATTTCATTCACTCTCATCAGCCAATCAGGCCAAGAAGCCGCTCAATGACATCACTCGCTTGGCGCTGTCTCAACACCCTCGCCTCGCGCAGTTCGGGTTCATCGCCCTCGCCAAATTCGAACTTGGCGACTGACACAGGGCCATCCTTGCGATAGCCCTCGATCTTTTCATCCTGGGCGAAACGGTCGCGCAGGATTGACAGAGAAGCCTTGACCACGTCGCCGTGCTTGCCTGCCAGCTCCTTGCGGAAGGCCTCGGCGACGGCTTCCGCTTCCTCGGGCGCATACTCAATGCAATAGATCAGGTCATGCGCGTCCTTACGTTCGAAGCGCTGATCGAACGCGAATGACTTCAGGCAGGTAAAGCTGACCAAGTTGGCATGCTTGATTTGTTCAGTGGCGATGCCATTGCCGCCGAGGAGTTCAGCCTGGATCTCGGTGACTTGGTGAAGGTCAAAAACGATGGACGAATACGGGATGTTCAATGCTGAGATAGTTCCTTCGGTTGGCAATGGCTGTACCTTGCCGCCGGCGATGTCAGGCGCATCTGCCAGCAGTTCCAGCACCATCAACGCACCGTGTTCCGTGCGGGTCTGCCAACGCCAGGAAAGCTTTGTCCCGGCACTGTTTTCGGCCCGCTCGAAGCCCATTTTCTTGAGGTTGTCCTCCAGCGTGTGATACGCCTCTGTGTCGGCTAGGATTTGCAGGTCGATTACGATGTCGACATCGAGCGTTCCTGCATGCGCTGGAACCACCGGCGGCCGAGCAGCAACCAAGTACCTCGGCGTGAGACCGCCGACCAGATAGACGGAGTCCTTCCATGGCCCCAGCCCACGCAGTAACGTCACCAGAACGCGTTCACAGTCGAGCGTGTACCGGTCGCTGTAGCCATCGAGAGTTGCGGGCTTTGCCATCAGAAGCCGATCCTTTCTTTGCGCAA
>Ga0209480_10002284_pt1 | contig 13258 bp, 10 predicted proteins | sample JI61114C2DNA_FD_187501 | JGI IMG/M metagenome (GOLD analysis project Ga0209480, IMG submission 187501) | Wastewater effluent complex algal communities from Wisconsin, to seasonally profile nutrient transformation and Carbon sequestration -... | ecosystem: Engineered > WWTP > Effluent > Algae...
AATGCCAGATTAGTAATTTGTAATATTAGTATTTTTTTTATCGCGAATTATGTTGAAAAATACATTTTGATTTAGCCTGTAATTCTATACATAATTGTGCTTTCACTTTTAGAGTTTTCAAACTCAGCACTTTGTTGATTTAAAATATAAGCCCCATTACTTATAAAAGATTTAGCTTCATACAGATTGATATGGTGGATTATCTTATTCAGAAACAAACTTAATTTTTGGCAAAATAAATTCAAGAATCGTGCCGATGAGTTCATCGATACCATGTTCAGCAGTTTTTAAAACAAGTTCAGATTCTTCAGGAATTTCGAAAGGGGAACTTATACCTGTAAATTTTTTTATTTCTCCGGAGCGGGCTTTTTTATAGAGTCCCTTAACATCACGCTGTTCGCAAACTTCAAGAGGGCAATCCACAAAAATTCTAACCAGCTTTTCCGCTCCGATAGTTTCTCTTACCACTTCCCTGTCTTTAGCAAAAGGAGATATAAATGCTGAAAGTACGATGAGACCGGAATCAAGCATCAGATTGGCAACTTCACCAACCCTGCGGATGTTTTCAGTGCGGTCCTCTTCAGAAAATCCAAGATCCTTGCACAATCCATCCCTGATTTTGTCGCCATCCAGAATATAGGTTTTGTATCCTCTTTTGAATAATTCAGCTTCCAGTGCATCCGACAAGGTGGTCTTTCCCGAACCTGAAAGACCGGTAAACCATAAAACTAATGAGCGTTGATTCAGAAGCTTTTCTCTGTCGTGGAGAGTTAATTTTTGTCGGCTCATCTTTAATATATTTTTATTTTTCCTGATACCATGAATTAAACCTGACCTTAATTTGATCATAAAGAATATTACATTCTTTGAGCAGGCTTTCATTATAACCTGAAACCTTTTTTCCGGAAGGGTTAAATGGTTTTATCCTGTCTGTGTTTGCACTTACTCCCAATAAGGGAAATAACTGTTGCAAAACATTGGAGGGTGCTTTACAGAACTCTTCATAACAAAAGAAAAGACTTGAATCAACGGGGTTTTCAAGGGCAAATCCATAATAATTTTTCCAGCTCAATAACCAGAAATCGAGTTCAGACTTAGGAATTTTTTCCATTTCGCTGAAGATCTTCTCGTTATTGAGGTCGAAAGGCTTTTGGTTCAAGCCGAATTCAAAATGTCCGAGCCAGTTCATATAGTCCAGCGAAAATTTATTTTCATGTTGAATGCCGGAGAAATGGATATGCTGATTTAGTAAAGACAGCGCATGCTGCAGCGGGTCGCGGAAAGGAATTACAATTTTGGCTTCGGGAAAGCTTTTTTTTAAATAACCTAATCGCAGGATGTTATTGTTGTTTTTTGATAAATACCTTAGTTTATCCGGTTGATCTGAACTCAAAAGGGCATTTTTAACGAAGTCGCGGAACTTATCTAGAACCTCAATATTTGTTTTGAGGAGTTTTAGCCGGTCCTTATAAATATATTGTTCACCTGTAAAAATGCGCCAAAATACTTCCTCAAATGCTTCCGGACTTTCAAGGCTAACCAGTATGCCATCCTGGTGGGCTCTTTCTTTAAGTTCGCCGGCTGGTTTTCTGAATGACAATTTCTTCCATAGGTTTGGCATCAGGACAAAGGGCATATCCTGATAGGTGAGTGATCTGAATTCGCCTGTTTCATGCAGATACCTCATCAGCATCGTTGTGCCCGATCGGGCCAATCCGGAAATAAAAACAGGATTCTCAGTAAACTGATGCCCTTTTTTGCTGAAGACCATATTCTCTATATCAAACGATATTTCGGCAATGATTTTCGATTGAAGGGCAATGCGGTGCAATAGCCTTGATGAAAAACTATACCCTAAATCTGACATATAATTTCTTTAGTAAAAAATAGAATAGAAACGCAGCAATGGATAGTATAATGCCACTCAGGTTAATCAGGTAATTGCTTAAATAGTCAAAATTCAATGGGCTGATGAATACACTTAATTTTAAAAGGAGAAGCAAGAGTAAGATGAGAACTGCAGTAAATAAAATGATCAGGAACGAATGCTTCATTATTCCAAGTGAATTACCCAGTAGAACACTTTGTTTTGCAGAATCATCTAAATCTTCAGATTGTATGGTTTTCAGTGAGGATTGACTCAGGTCTGAAATATGTTTGGCGGTTTTAACAAAAGGAATAGTATCAGCCGCCCAGGCGATCAGCATGAATACTACGAACAGATAAATGATCGCGACCAGCTCCATTACTCCTCTTTTTTCTTTTTAAATTTTGCGATCAGCTTTTTGAATGGATACCACAGAATCGCAAATAATGCAAGGAAAATGGATATAAAAATACCTACAACAGCAGCGATGAAACCACCTCCCATTCCGGGGCCTATATAGGCTAATGTGAAACTTAGAAATGCCATAATTGAAATTATTTCTTTATAAAATTAAAACTATTAAACTCTATTGGTGAAATAATTCTGCTCCAGCCCAATACCGCAGCTGATTTTTCATCTATTCGTTCAACATATTGCCAGATAGTTTGACTTCGGTTACCTCTCAGCATTCTTCCAAAATCTGTTTCCTCAATAAAGACATCTCCGTTAGGAAGTATCTCCGAACGGCCACCGGTCATCGTCTTCACTTTTGCCTTACTAAGAAAAGCGGTATAAGGAGTTGAGATTTCATTGGTTTTGAAATCAAAAACATACACCTCATTATGTCCGTCGATGAAATCATAATTTTTATTTCGAATAATATTATTCCCAAAAATGCTGATCCGGCTTTCGTCAATAAAATTAGCATCATGCTGATTGAGCCATGGGCCTGTTTTGAGCCATAAGATTTTATTGGTAGAGGGCCTGTAGAGGAATACGGTGCTTTTATTCCGGATGCTAACCAGTAAATCACCTTTTTGCCAGTATTCAGTACTGTATAAAGCAGGTTGAATATCATTTAAATGCAGGGGATCCCTTTCCATAGGTCCAATACCGAAAAGTAGTCCGCGGTAACCATTTTCAAGCAGAATGTCAGTGATGGATTTTTTGTACAGCAATTTTCCTTCGGGCGATACCTGTGCCAGGGCATCATCACGATAATCATCAAAAAATCTGGAAAGGAAATCAGAATTTTTTTCCATTACTGAAGAAGCCCAGATATTCCCGTCTGCATCCTTCTCCTGTGAGTGATGGAAAATACCATCCATACTCCAGAGGATTTTGGAGTTTTTATCAATTTTAATGAGGGTGCGATCTTCAGTATTAAATACCACAGAACCATCAGCAGATGGCAGCGGATGCCAGAAAACAATATTTCCCTTATTGCTTTGCTCAGAAAGGGGTCTTCCTTTATCTCTGATCTTCATTATTTCATTGATGTCGGGAACCCAGCGGTGCAAAACTTTGCGGTCACTAAGCCGGATCAGCTTAAACCCTGAATGACCGGCTTCTTTATCATAGGCAGAAAGAAAGATATAGTTACTGTCGGAGTAATTTTTAATATCAGATTTTAGTCCCGAAACTTCAGGATAACGATCATTGAGAATCAATGGAGGTTTCGAAAAGATTTGCTTGATACTGACATCAACCAGCGTAGGGAACTTCGCAATTGCCAGGATAACTGTGCGAGTATTGCCTTTAATCAGGTGACCACCTTCATGTATGTACCCAACAGCCCAGCCAAATATTAATGTGACCAATAAAAAGGACCAAATTATTAATAATACAATCCAAAGAGGTACTTTTTTATTCATGCTAATTTGAAACTCAAATTAAAGGATAAGAGAATTTAATTCGTGATAGTTATTTTTAATTTAAAGAATTACAAATGAAATGCCAGAATTAGTAAATTAAAACTATTTGGCAGCAATGTTAATATCACAATTATTCCTGTTAAAAAGTATGGCCGCATTAGGATAGTTTCTGTTGGCTGCAATTCTTAAATAATTACATGCCTCAGCTTTATTTCCTAGTTTTAAGAGGCAGTTGCCAAGATAAAATTCTGACTTACCAGTGTTGTACGCTTTAGAATTTACAACTCTTCTGAAAAATACGGCTGAATTTGCATAATCTTCCATAAAATAATAGGTGAGTCCTATATTTTCTAAATTTTCATACTCATTTGGGTATAATCGCATAATTCCCTGAAGGTTTTCCAGCGCTTCCGGAAAATTTTTCCTCATTGCTGCAAAACCTCCACGAATGTAGAATCTGGTATGCAAGATTTCAGGATCATTTGGGTATACTTTTGCAATACTATCTGCAAGTGAGATTAATTCTACCCGGTCATAATTCACAGCGAATAAACTCCTCATGTAAATTCTCCAGGCATGAGGTTCATTCCTGTATTTCTTGTACAGTTTAAATGCTTGTTGAATAGTTGTGGTGTCTTTCAAAGGAACACTGGTTCGGGTTACGATATTGAATAAGGATAGGTTTCTCGGCCGGATAAAAAATCCCTTTTTTGAGTAATAATGGGCGCTATCAATCATGCTTCTTGAAGTATAAATTGAAGCTTTCAGCCATTCTTTGGACATTGAATACGGATTTGCATTTTTATCCTGATTCAAAAGGTAAAGGGCTTCATCAAATTTCTGAGAGCGGAATAAATACCAGGCTTTGATGTCATTAATTGGTATATTGTTTTCGGCAAGATTGGGGATAGATGGAAATCTTGGATTAACATCCATCCAGGTAACACCCGGTTGGGCAGTTCCAAAATTAAAATGAGTTAGTGTTTGAACCCGCATGGATTGATAGACCTGCCATGAAACATAAATTGATGCGATTGTCAGAACAATACTGAATGCTAACGTTATAAATCTATTCCTTAGCCCTTGTTGTATATGGGTTTCTTCTGGTTTTGCAATTAAGAATAATATTACATTTAATCCCAGAAAGAATGCGAAATACACCTGCATTATGGGGCGCTCAGCGGGAAAATTAAATGTTGCGTCGGTAAAATATCCGGCCAATGCCATAAAGGAAATAATACTCAATAGTTTGATTTCCTGGTTTACTTCAGAAAGAAGTACTCTAACTGTGAAAATAAGTGCGAAAAGGAATATAGAAAGAAAGAGAATGCCTGCGGGTATTCCGGCCTCAGCTGCGATTTGGAGAAAGTCATTGTGTACATGCTTGGAATAGTTAAAATCATTGTAAAATCCATACTCATACTTAACCGACTCAATTTTCCAATTGCCATACCCGCATCCAGTTAAAGGGTTTTCTTTTATCTGTTTCAAGGCATTATTCCAGAAAAATAATCTGGTACTTGATGATGATTCATTGTGGTCTGACAAGGTTGCTAATCGTTTGTCAATCGTTCCATAACCATCTTTCTGCTTATCTTTATTCCCTTTTACCAGGAGAAATTGGGAAATGGATAATCCAACTAATATTGGTATTAGTATAATAAAGAAGTGACGGAAAGTTTTTTTTCGGCCAATCAGCTTGATATTGAATATCAGAAATATACTAAAAAGCAAAATTTGAATAAAAAATCCTAAATAGGCAGCTCTGGCATTCAGTAAAAAAATCAGGATAGCGATTAATACCAATGAAATAATATTAATAGTATTCCGCCACCATGAATAGTATTGAAATACACAATAAATGATAATTGGAGATTTTATCACAAAACTTGCTGCAAGTACATTTTTGTTACCCGTAGTTCCTGTAATACTTAAAAGAAGGTAGTTCAACGAAATATTTCCAATGTTGTCCAGATAATATTTAAGGAGATATAAACATTGGAATAACGTAATGATACTAACAAACTGAAAAATTGTCTTTATATTTTTGGGATAACAATAAATCAGGGTGCAAATGATTGAAAATGAAAGAAAAGTAATTATTAATCTGCTATAAACCACAATGGATTCTGTTGGATTCAGGGCAAACAGAATCGAAACTCCACATAATATAAATACTGCGAAATAGAGCAGTGTAAGTATGTTCTTTGATAATAGAGTTATCAGTTTATTTAGGATGGTATAATGATTTATTGATATGTAGCTGACAGATATTAAATTAAGAAGAGAAAGATAGAGCCATTGTGGTCCCATAACTTCGATTGAACCCAATTGTGGAATTAATTCAACACATAGGTATAGTGAAACTAATAACAACTCAACCTTGCCCGAAAATTTTTCCGTGCCGGATGATTTCCTCCCTGATTGGTTTTCCCTAATTTCTTTCTGTGCTCTGATAGCCATTTTTATACCTGCAGCTTGATATTGGAAATTTTGTTTATTTACATAACCCATTTGTAATTAGATGCCTCCGGCTATTTTTTAAGTCGGATAAATCTTTTTCTTCCACCATTATTTGTAAACGCCCGCTAAATTAGCATAGTTCATCATACAAAGTTTATAAGGTAAAAAAAATACCTTAATTATCTTAGTTCCTTACATAAACTAACATGAATGGAATTTATGTAAAAATGACCCTTGAGCTATCAGAGGAGGATATAAACTCATGGATTTTCGAAGCCTGTACAAATATTCATCTGAAAGAACTACTGTATGAATAGAATGTTATTTCAGGGGAATGTCTTAGAATTATCACTGAAAATTTTTATATCATACTTGATAAATTCAGAGTGAATTGAACTAATTATGTCTGAAATTATTTTTTTTACTAATCTCTTGGCTTTACTTTTTTCTACTGGCTTTTTCCCATATCGCACTCTGTTCATTTCCCAGGTACCGTTTTAAGCCAGCGATTGCCGCATAATTCATTACGCAAAAATAATAGGGGATGAAAACTATTTTAAAACGCAATTCCTTCTTTTCAAATTCCATACCCATTAAGGCGAGAATGTAGAAAAGTCCTTGTCCTAGAAGTAGGAATTTATAAATCATATCAGGGTTAAGAATGCAAATCAATGTGTTTAGAATCAGAACAACAATTAACAGAAGCGGAGTAATTGTCCAGCGTAGTACGCGGTGGCTGAGGTATTGAAAGCTTAATAAACCATGTCTGAAAATATTTAGCAGAGTTTTTAACCTAACAATTGATTGGATTCCACCTGCAGCAATACGAACCTTCCGCTTTAATTCTTCTGAAATATTTTCTGATGCAGTCTCAATGGCAAAAGCTTCGGGCTCATAGGCAATTCGGTATCCTTTAGCTGCAATCAGCATTGAGATCATGAAATCATCCAAAATGGTATCCTCGGATACTGCCGAGTATAAGCCCCTGCGCACACTGAACAACTCACCTGCAGCACCAACTGTTGAAAAAAGCTCGGAGTCCCATTTTTTTAGCAATGATTCATACTTCCAGTAAAAACCCTCGCCTGCAGAACCCGCATCAGCTTTTTCATCAAAGTGAACCCTTTTTTCTCCTGCCACAGCACCTGTTTTCTCATTGGCATAGTGTCTGGATATATTAATTAGCGCCTCTTTATTTAACAGGGTATTGGCATCTGTAAAAATGATGATCTCCGTCATTACATGCTCCATCGCACGATGTATGGCTGCGACTTTACCTTTTCTTTCGTCCTGATGAAGCAGTTTAATCTGTGGGTATTCCTTTAAAATTTCAGCCGTTTTATCGGTGGAACCATCGGTTATAAATATTATTTCAAGCTTTCCTTCGGGATATTCTAGTGCGAGGGTATTCTTAATTTTCTCAATGATAAAGTTTTGCTCATTGTATGCGGCAATGAGAAGTGTGCAAGTGGGCAAATCATCTATTTTATAATAAACTTGCTGTCTTTTTCCTTTAAACATTCGTTTGATCAGCAGCAGAAAATACAATATGATTCCATAACCAAGATAGGTATAGAAGATGATGATTAAGCTAATCCAGAATGCGATTTTCATTTGTTGCTTATCAGTTGCCTGTTTCAGTTGTCTGTTGTCAGTTATTAGTTATCTGTAAATCGTACTAAATATCAAAAGAAGTGCTAAATGTCTTTATTCTGTCATCCCGATGTAGGATGGACCTCGTAGGATAGACCTCATTGCTATTAAATCTATTTTCAATATGAAACTCTTTGTAACATTTACTAAGTTCCTTCCTGTGTCGTGATGACATCGTCTTGCAATTAAAATTTATCTTCAACTTTCAACCCGATAGCTATCGGGTCTCTTCTTCGTATCCTAATACCTTACTCTCTTTTCCATTTCTGATATTCCACAGGATTGCCCTTAAAAATTGCTTTGCATGAGCAATATTGCCGGTCAATAAATAAGAAATTAGATTCCTGGGTGTTACAAGTATCAAAAAATGAAAGTAAAATATAATCCTTGAAAACCATGGAGCATTTCTTCGGATAAAGAGGATCCTGTTCCTGCACATGAAATATTCTTTCAAAAGACTCTTTTTTCCAACAGACATCGACTCCTTATGATAAATCAAAGCTTTGGGCTCAATCCAGATTTCGAATCCTGCTTTTCTGATTTTTTCACACCAATCCATTTCTTCATAATACAAAAAGAATAGCTCAGGCATTAGGCCGGCTTTGTTTACTGCCTCCTTTCGGATCATCATTGCTGCACCATGTACAAAGCCTGTCGGACCTGTGGTGTTGTCATATTGTCCGAGGTCCTGCTCCATTTGTCCGATACAACGATTCCTGCCTGTATTCATATTCATTTCAGTAAATCCGGCATATTGAATAATACCGGGTTCATCGAAATAGAGAATCTTCGGACTTATAGCTCCAACTTGCGGACAGGAATCTAAAACGGCAACCAGCTTTTCAATCAGACCCGGACTGAATTCAGTGTCATTGTTTACGAGGAAGAAGTACGCACCATTGGCTTCTCTAATACCCAGGTTGTTCCCCCCCGCAAAACCAAGATTATTTTCAGACCGGATAAATCGGATCTCAGGATAAGCGGATTGCCAGCACATTATGAAGTTTTCCCGGCTGCCATTATCTACCACAATAATCTCAGTTGCAGGGTAGGTATTATGGGTCGTTACAGAGTTTAAAAATACCTCAGTCAGCTGCGGCTGGTTAAAATTTACTGTAATGATGCTAACCCTTTTCAATATGTCTGAGAATTGGAGCTTAAAATAAGGAAAAAAATATGACAAAGGCCGGCAGGGATTACAACGCTGACAGGGTTTAAAACCATGTCAGCGTTAGTAGGCTGATTTACAATATATTAGTATATTTGATATGGAAAATTTCTAATATTGGATATCAGATATAAGACCCGAAAGATATTTGCCTGGGATGTGGGAAAGCAAGAAACTCTGATTATAGATATTTTAGATTTAAAGGCAGTCTGCTACCGGTTGATAACTCATAACCATAAACCGGTGTATCTTAACAATTAGTTTCATAATCTTGCTTGGAACAATAATTGTTTAAGAATTTAGAAATTATGGATAAATTTTATTGATCAAACATCTTGGAACATAAAAATAATACTGAAGAATTTTCACAATCTGCTCCCAATTTAAAGCAGGAGTATGCACAGGTCCATAACAAGATGGATGAGCTGGTCAGACTGCTTTCAGAAATCGAACCTGATAATACCTTGTTACAGGAATTGCAGATAAAATTTAGTTCTGCGCTTCGTTCAGCCGCTGATTCAACCGCTTTGGAACCTTATAAAAGGCTGAAGCATAATATCCAGACTGAAGATGCAGATTCGGAATTTGGACAACTTTTGATGATGAATAATCCGGATAAATCGGCTCAAAAGAAATTAGCAGTCTGGCAGATTGTAGGCCTGGTAGTCAGGATAGTAATAGCCCTTCTTTTAATTCTTTTGGGCTTTGGTATGATCATCATGCCGGCTCCACCGTATTTCGAGATGTTTACTTTGTTTTATCTCAATCCCAATGATGGGGTTACTATTATGGATGTCATATCCCTGATTGTTGCTTTTATTGGAGTTTATCTATTAATCAGTGCATTGTCAAAGCGAAAATCAAGGCCTTAGTTTTAAAATCAGTGAAAAGCAGATTGTTTGTAGATGTGTGGAAAAAATTCCCCAAAGTGTAGAAAATTTTCTTAGATCGAGAAAAGTCAGCCCCGTTGATTTTGGGAAATAAAAGAAACATTAAAATTAATTGGGTATTCTGTGCGATTGAGGTATTAATTTTTAAGAGATAAAAAAATATGGCATTTATTGGTTCAATATTTGAACCTCAACAATAAAAAATGATATTAAGGAAAATAAGCAACCTGAGTCTGTCGGGAACAGGTCATGAAACTATTTAAAATAAGATAAATGCTTAAAATTATTACTTCATTCTCTTTCAGGTTTTGGCTTAGGTCTCTTTTTATAGTCATTTCTATAGCATTTGCACATTCTGTGAATGCTCAGCAGCCCCTTAATGGATTTCCATATACAGATAGTTTCAAGTTCCCTACTTCTCCGGGTACAGTGTTCGGTGGAACAAATGGTAATAGTCCCACAGTCCCATATTCTGCATTTTTAACTGCAAGTTCAACTGCGGTAGCATCTTATGGTGCTGTAGGAGGGCCACCCAATGGTACGAATCAGTTAATTGCTGCTGACGAAAACGGAGGGGGTTATCTGCGTTTAACACGAACTGTAACTAACCAAACTGGTTTTGCCAGAAATACCAGAACATTTCCAACATCACAAGGTCTTTCCATTTCCTTTGAGTATTATACTTATGGAAACTTAGCTGATGGTATTGTGTTTGTCCTGTATGATGCAGATGTATCATCCCGTTCAGCAGCTTCAAATACAGCACTGGGTTATCCGGTATCCAATGATGGTGGATTTGAAATAGGCCAGTTTGGAGGTTCTATTGGATATGCACAGCGTGATGATGGTACAAATGGTACTGCGGGGCTTTCAAAAGGCTTCCTGGGTATAGCTTTAGATGAATTCGGTAACTTTGGTATTGGAGGAGGAGCACAGGGTAGACAGGGAGGATATTCAGGTGGTAGAGTTCCACAATGGGTTACCCTGAGAGGTGATGGAGATGGTGCAGGAGCTTCTCAGCCTGGATTTGGGGCAGGTACAAATTATGAATATTTAATAGGTGTAAATACTGCGAGTGCAACAGCTATGGCGTCTAAAGGGGGAGTTTTCGGCATAACTTCAGTAGCCCCTGCATCACGTACTGCAGGTTTCTCAACAGGTGATACCGGATACCGGAAGGCAAGGATTGTTATCGAGTATATTTCAGCTTCTCAGTTCAGAGTGAACGTTTATATTGACGAAAACTCAGGTGCGGGATTGGTAACACATCATGTCATAGAGAATTATATTTATAACTCTACAGCCCCTGCACCTGCCAATTTAAGTTATGGTTTCTCTTCATCCACTGGTGGGTCAACCAACGTACATGAGATTCGTGCGATAGATATTGCTGCTCCCTTATCTGTGGCATTCACTCCGGTCGCTACCTCTGCAACAGTTTCAACACTTGAGGATAATGCAGTTTCTTTAAGCTTAGCAGATTATGCTTATGATCAAAACGGAAATACTCAGCTAAATTGGGGTACTGGTCTGGATTTAGATCCAACCACTGGTGGTGTACAAGCCTCAAGAACAATCCCGGGGCAAGGGACATTTACTTCCAATGCTAGTGGTACGGTCACTTTTACGCCGGTGGCTAATTATAATGGAACGGTAACAACAGATTATACTATTGCAGATTTTGGGAATGCTAGTCCGACAATTGCTGTGGCAACCAGTAACCCTGCCAGTCTGACTATTACGGTTACACCAGTAAATGATCCACCGACTACGCAATCAAAGATAGTAACAACTAATGAAGACATCTCTTATACCTTCACAGCTGCCGATTTTGCGTTAACCGATGCATTTGATACCCCTGCTAATGCCTTAACTGCCGTTCAAATAACAACGGTTCCAGCCACAGGTACGCTTCGCCTAGCCGGTGTAACAGTCACTCAGGGGGCAACGATCACTATAGCTAGTATTAATGCAGCAAGCCTAACATATCTCCCACCTTCAAATACCAGTGCTAGTCCGATGACTAGTTTCACCTTTAAAGTTCAGGATGATGGAGGTACTGCTAATGGAGGAATTGACTTATCAGTAGCTTCAGCTACTATGACAATAGTTGTTTTGCCAGCAAACGATGCACCAGCAGGAATCGACAAGACAATTACTACCAATGAAGATGTGCCTTACACATTTCAGGTCTCAGATTTTAGTTTCACCGATGCATTTGACAGTCCTGCTAATGGCTTGTTGTCCTTAATTGTGAGTCCTCCGGGTTCTGGAACTTTAACAATTGGTGGTGTACCCATAAGCACTAGTACCACCATCGTTGCCGCTAGTATAACTTCTTTAGTCTATACTCCACCCATAAATTCCAGCGCGAGTCCAACTACAAGTTTTACATTTCAGGTTCGCGATGATGGAGGAACTGCCAATGGTGGGGTAGATCTAGACCCTACTCCGAATACAATTACTATTAACGTAGTAGGAATTAATGATGCACCTTCCGGTACCGATAAAACAGTTACAACCAATGAGGATGTTGCTTATACTTTTGTGGCTTCTGATTTTGGCTTTACAGATGCTTTTGATACACCTCCTAACAATTTTCTGTCTGTTATTGTGAGTCCTGCCTCCTCAGGTAGTTTAACTATAAATGGTACGATAGTAAGTGTCAGTACTACCATCAGTCCAGCTAGTGTTACTGCAGGTTCTTTAGTTTATACACCTGTTGCGAATGCAAAAGGTAGTCCAGTGGCAACCTTTACATTCCAGGTACATGATGATGGAGGGACTGCCAATGGTGGTGTAGATCTTGATCCAACCCCTAATACGATCAGTATCAACGTTACTTCAGTCAATGATGCACCTTCCGGTGCCGATAAAACGGTTACAACCAATGAGGATGTGGCTTATACTTTTGTGGCTGCTGATTTTGGCTTTACGGATGCTTTTGATACACCTCCAAATAACTTCCTGTCGGTAGTAGTGAGTCCCGTAGGTTCTGGTAGTTTAACCATAAATGGAGTCCCTGTGAGTGTAAGTACAACCATAAATGCAGCTAGTGTTACTGCAGGATTGTTGGTCTACACACCAGTTCCAAATGCAAACGGAACTCCGGTAACCACCTTTACCTTCCAGGTCAAAGACGACGGTGGCACAGCATTGGGTGGTCTTGATACCGATGCGAGCCCTAATACCATTTCGATAAATGTAACTGCTGTAAATGACCTTCCTGTGGTAGCCGATATACCAAAAGCAGGTGCAGAGGATGCAACGATAACCTTCACAGCACTCGACTTCACTTCTAAGTTTACAGATGTTGATGGCGATGCCATGACGAAGATTAAGA
>Ga0209480_10002285_pt1 | contig 13256 bp, 10 predicted proteins | sample JI61114C2DNA_FD_187501 | JGI IMG/M metagenome (GOLD analysis project Ga0209480, IMG submission 187501) | Wastewater effluent complex algal communities from Wisconsin, to seasonally profile nutrient transformation and Carbon sequestration -... | ecosystem: Engineered > WWTP > Effluent > Algae...
TTGCCAAAACGTATTTTTTCGAGTTCGAGGTAATAATTTAAACGTTCCAGCTCGTCTTGTAAAGGGATAAATGTTTTGCCGCCATAATCTAAAATCATGCGGATAAGCCGGGCGAATTTTCCGAGGTAGTCTGTTGCTTCTTCGGTATTATGCGAATTGATAAAATGCTGAATAGAATTTAATGCATTAAAAATAAAATGCGGGTTCATACTGGCTGCTAATGCCTGATGACGTAATTCGGCAATTTTGGATTGCAGTTCTAATCTTTCCTGTTGTTTTTTTCGAACAGCTTCGAATCGTTTTCTCAAAATTAAATACGCTGCAATACCAATTGCAATACCCACCATTATTTTGAACCAAACCGTAGCCCAAAACGGAGTTTCTACATTAATAATTAACGATGCAACAGGTCCTTCGATTTCCTGTTCACCAAACGACTTTAACAATAAGGTATGTTTACCATAGGGCATACTTGCAAATTCTATTTGGCGACCTGTAGTTGGTTGCCATTCACCATCGTCAAATTTGTATAAAAATTTAATGCCTTCAGGTGAAGAAAAATGCACTGCCGAAAAACGCACGGTAAAATTTTTAGACGTATAAGGCAGTGTGAGTGTATTATTGATATCCAAATCGCGGTAAATAGAATCTGTTGCGCGTAATGTTTTAAAAATTGCCGCAGGAGGGTTAACAGGCGTTTTATCGAACATACTTAAATTGATGCTGGATAAACCATAGGTTGTTCCCACCCAAACAAAATTATTTTTATTATCGTATTCTAATGCGTTTATTTCATCGCTTAATAAAGTGTTTCGTGTATCAAATTGTATCAATGATTTTTTATCGAGGAGAAATAAACCGTTTAATGTACCAATCCAAACCCTTTCCTTCGCATCTTTAACCAGCCCGGTAATATTTTCAAGGTTTTTCCCTTTAATATCTCGCGCAGTTGTCCATTGATTGTTTTTAAATTTAATAAGTCCTTTATCGCTGCCAATTAATAAGGTTCCGGTGGCGTCGTATAAAAATGCGGTAATATTTGTTTTAAAAAAACCGGTATCTATTTTTTGGTAAGTGCCGCTAGGGTCAATAATATATAAACCTCTTGTAGTGCCAATCCAAAGGTTGTCTTTTTTATCTTTAAATATTTCATTTATCCTTGACCACATTGCGGTGGAATCATAAAATATTAATTCAGCCTTTTCCTGTGACTTTTCAGTAGTAGTTGTTCTCCATAGTTTTTTATCCCACATACTGAAATACAAATCGTTATCATCAATCAAAAGTGCACTTGCCAACAAATAAGATGTTTGCGACCCGTTAATTATTGGATTCGCGAAATTCATTTTTTGTTCGGGGATGCCGGCTATGGTTACAAATAAATGATTGTTATTTCCATGCAATTCCTTTATAAACTCCAATGAATTATCAAATAATTTTTGCGAGTGGATTCCGGTTTCATCTAAATAATATAATCCATTATAACTACCAATAAATACCGATTTATCCACGTGTGCTTCAATTGCGGTGATATATTCATTTTCGAGTCCGTCAAATGAAGTGTAATTGGTACAGAACATATGGTGAATACAAAAAACCCCTTTACCATAAGTTGCAATCCAGATATTACCTTCATTATCCTCCATTACCTTGTTTACCGAAGCGCCGGCTAGTCCAAGCTTTGCAGATACATCCAATATACGATTATTCGTAATCAGAAATAATTTATTCTGCGGAAATGTAGCTGCCCAAATATTATTATTTCTGTCGACAAGCAACCGTTTTATATTACCGCTTTCGGGCAATTTAACAGCATTAAGTGCCGAACCGTTAATAGACACAACTACATCCGTGCTTCCGAAATACCACACATTTTGTTGCAGACAAATACTATAAACCGGTAATGAAATTTCCGAAAATACTTTTTTGGGTTTGTTAAATCCACTGAGTTCGTAAATGCCTGAATTGGTTCCGGCATACACCTTACCATCGTTAGATTTATAAATACAATTAGGGTGTATAGAATTTTCAGAAAATTGTATTTTATTTATTTCCTTGCCGTTTAAATTTACTACAGTTATGTATTTACCATCTTTGAGTGAGTAGAAATAGTCGTCAGTGGCAACAATTTGTTCATTTATAATTATTTTATTTTCTTCTATCGATTTAACAAAATTGCCATCAAGGCGATAAACGCCATCGTATTTTGTTGCTGCATAAACTGTTCCCTTGTTATCTTGTGCAAGGCCGTATACAATTGAGCCGCCTAGCCCTTCCTTAAATAAATAATTGGTGAATTTATATCCATCAAACCGGCTAACACCTCGTTCGGTTGCAAACCATAAATAGCCACGATTATCATGACAAATGTCGTACACATTACTATTGGCTAATTCATCTTCAGTAGTATATTGCCTTGAAGGAAACATTTGTGCATTTGCGGGAAGCAATAAACACAAGTGTAATACTATAAGCAGAAAGTTGCGCAACAATGTTTTCATGAGTGGGTTAAATAGCAATACTTAGTCGGCGCATAGCTTCAATAAAATCGTTATAACGCGCTTTTGGCAATTGAATACGGGCATCATCGTTCATCACAATTACACCACCGTCTTCACGTAAAAATTCTTTCACGTGATTTAAGTTGATAATATAAGAACGATGCACACGAAAAAAAATATTATCCTTGATACTGTCTTCAAAAACTTTTAAAGGTTTAGAAACGAAGTAACTTCTTTTTTCGGTAACATAAACACGCGTATAATTACTTTCCGCTTCGAGGCGAATAATATCTTTCATTTCAATAACACTAAATCCTCCTGTATGGCTGAGTGTAATTCGACCCGGTTTTTGATTATCCGTAATAAGTTCAACACGTTTTTGGTCGTAAAATGCCACTATTTTATTTACAGCCTGTTGTAATTCTTTAATTACAATTGGTTTTAAGATATAATCAATTGCCCCTGCTTTTACTGCCTGGATACCATAATCTTTATGTGCTGTAACAAACACAACAGCAAAATCTTTTTTATTGAGTGATTCCAATAAATCGAATCCATTTAATTCTGGCATATTAATATCCAGAAACAACACATTAGGCCCCAGCGATAAAATTTTTTCTTTTGCTTCAGCAGCATTTGCAGCTTCGGCAATTACTTCAATTTCAGGGCAATATTTTTCTAACAACGCGAGTAAATTTCGTCTACCCGGCTCCTCGTCGTCGATTAAAATGGCTGTGTAACGGTTCACGGTAATAGGTTTAAGTTGATAGCTAATGCAATCAAAGTTAACTAATTATACCAATAGCAAAAACGAGGAAATCAGATAAACTGCTTAATTTCTTCAATATAAATGCGTTCATTACTCAGGCGAGGTATTTTGTGTTGTCCTCCGAGTTTACCTTTTGATTTGAGCCATTCGTAAAATGCACCTTTAGGAGCAATATGCACTACCGGCATTTTTAGGGCAAGGTCTTTATGCCTTTTAGCTTCGTAATCGCTATTAATGGATTGTAATGTTTTATCGAGAATTTGAATAAACTGTTGGAGATTATCAGGTTGTTGCCCGAATTCAATTATCCATTCATGGCCACCTTTTTCGTTACCTTCAATATAGATGGGAGCCGCGGAATATTCTACTACTGTTGCATGTGTTTGTGCGCATGCTTCAGCCACTGCTTTATCAGTATTATCTACAATTACTTCTTCACCAAAAGCATTAATAAAATGTTTTACGCGGCCTGAAACCTGTATGCGATAAGGGTTTTTAGAAGTAAATCGAACGGTATCACCAATTTTATATCGCCAGAGCCCTGCATTGGATGATATTACCACAGCATAATTTTTAAACAGCTCTACTTCGTCTAATGTAATTGTTTTAGGAAATTCGCTGTCAAATTCTTCCATTGGAATAAACTCATAAAAAAGGCCATAATCCGGCATCAAAAGCATCTCATCAGACCCAAGTCTGTCCTGAAACGCAAAAAATCCTTCACTTGCATTATAGGTTTCAACATAATGCATATTGTCGGGTTTAATGAGGTCGTTGAACTGACTGCGATAAGGTTTAAAACTCACACCACCGTGGATATATAACTCCAGATTTGGCCAAATTTCTTTTAAATCTGACTTGCCGGTAAGTTCAAATAACCTGCGAATTAATACTATGGTCCAGGTAGGCACACCTGCTATGCTGGTAACATTTTTATCGATGGTATGGTCTGCCATTGCTTCAATCTTGCTTTCCCACTCGTCCATTAACGCAATTTTTAACGAAGGCGTCATAGCATAACGGGTAAGTAATGGCATATTTTGCATCATAACGGCACTTACATCACCGTATTTGGAATGCTGATTGAGTTGGTTGATTTGATGGCTACCACCCATTAGCAGGGTTTTCCCGGTAAATAATCGGGAGGCAGGGTTGTTGTGCAAATACATGGCTAACACATCGCGGCTGCCTTTAAAATGGCAATCGTCCAAAGCCATTTTGCTGACTGGGATAAATTTACTTTTATCGCTGGTGGTTCCCGATGATTTGGCAAACCAACTGATTGGTGTATTCCAAAGGACAGATTGCTCGCCGGACATTATTCTGTCAATATATGGCTTTAGGCTATCGTAGTCCTGGACAGGAAAACGATTTCGATAATCCTCAATGGATTTTATGGAAGCAAAATCATATTTTTTCCCCCACTCGGTTCCGACAGCTCCGGCCATAAGTGCTGTGAATACAGCTTCCTGTGCACGCATAGGGTCGTTAACTGCTTGCTGAATGCGCGCAATTTGTCTTTTAAAAACGGTGGAAGTTATGGAATGAATGATGTACATCCGCGATACAAAAATAAAACCCTGCCTTCACATAAAGGTATTGATTATTCCACATCCTTTTCGGAAGTAGCATCGGCGCCGGCATAAGACACCCTTGTTTTGCGTAAAACAAAGTTTTGACCTAAGTAAACTTTACGCACCTGAGGGTCGCCGGCTAAGTCTTCAGCAGAACCTTGTTTAAGTATTTTGCCTTCAAACAATAAATACGCTCTATCGGTAATTGATAATGTTTCCTGCACATTATGATCGGTAATAAGCACACCTATTTTTTTGAATTTTAATTTTTCTACTATCAATTGAATGTCTTCCACCGCAATAGGGTCGATACCGGCGAAAGGTTCATCCAATAATATAAATTTCGGGTCGGTAGCTAATGCTCTGGCAATTTCTGTTCTTCTTCTTTCACCACCACTCAATACATCACCATTACTTTTGCGAATATGTGTCAGTCCGAATTCTCCAATTAATGATTCCAGTTTTTTCTTTTGTTCACTGGCTTTTAAATTGGTCATTTGCAATACGCTTGCAATATTATCTTCCACCGACATTTTTCTAAACACACTTGCTTCTTGCGGTAAATAGCCTATGCCTAACTGAGCACGTTTATACATGGGATAATCGGTAATATCTTTCGAGTCGAGATATACATTTCCTGAAAGCGGTTTGATTAATCCCACAATCATATAAAACGAAGTGGTTTTACCGGCACCGTTAGGCCCGAGCAAACCAACAATTTCTCCCTGGTTTACTTCAACGCTAACTTCGTTTACAACAGTGCGTTGTTTATATTTTTTGATGAGTTTTTCTGAACGTAAAATCACAAATGCGTATTTAAATTAATTCAATTTTATATCACGAACGTTTAACTGGATAGTTTTCATATCCCGATAAACATTTTCTTCAATTGTATAACAAATATCGAACCGTGCTCCATTGTTAATGGCATCAAAAAATGCACCTTTTTGGAATGCAATGGCTTCGGCATTATAACGGTTATTGTCTTTTACACCAAGTTTCAAATGATTATCTCCAACAATTCTGGACCTTCCGTTATTTAATAATTGTGCACTCATAAAAATCGGATCCATATTTTGAGGACCGAACGGCGCAAATTGTTTAATGATATTATTAAAAGTTGGTGTAATGTCTTTTAAATTGAGTGCTGCATCTATTTCAATTTCCGGTGTAAGTTGCCATGGTTTAATATTTGCCCTCACTACATCATCAAAACGTTGTTTAAATTGCTCAAAATTTTCTGGCTTCAGCGATAAACCGGCTGCATACATATGTCCGCCAAATTGTTCGAGCAAATCGGCGCATGCTTTAATGGCTTCATATATGTCGAAATTTTTCACGGAACGCGCGCTGCCATACAACATCCCTTCCGACTCAGTAAGCAAAATAGTAGGACGATAAAAATGGTCGATTAAACGCGATGCCACAATTCCGATAACACCTTTATGCCATTGGTTGCTGCATAGTACAGTAGAAACATATTTGTCATTATCCGGGTCATTGTGCAACATACTTAATGCATCACCTGTAATCATTTTATCTACTTCCTTGCGGTTGACATTTTTTTCATGCAACACATCAGCACCATTTTTTGCCATCTCAACAGTTTCAGCAATTAACATACGAACTGCTTTATTGGCATCATCCATTCTTCCGGCAGCATTAATTCGTGGCCCCAATCCGAAAACAATATTCGAAATATTTAATTGTCCTTCGTATCCTGAAATATCTATCAAAGCTTTTAATCCTGGTCTTGGATTTTTATTTAATTGTTCGATACCAAAAAACGCCAGCACTCTGTTTTCATCGGTAATAGGCACTATATCACTGGCAATACTCACCACTACTAAATCCAAATACGGAATAATATTTTCGACAGCAATTTGGTGATGTTGAGCATAGGCCTGAATTAATTTAAACCCAATACCGCAACCACTTAATTCTTTATAAGGGTAATTACAATCTTTTTGGTGAGGGTCCAATACTGCAAAAGCAGCGGGCACTTCATCGCCGGGAATATGGTGATCACAAATAATAAAATCGACACCTAACGTATTGGCATAAGCAATTTTATCAACGGCTTTAATACCACAATCCAATGCAATAACTAACGAACATTCAGTTTGTTTTGCGTGGTCAATTCCTTTTGTAGAAATACCATACCCTTCTAAATACCTGTCGGGGATATAATAATCGATATTTTTATAAATAGAATAAAAAAAGGAATAAGCCAATGCCACAGAGGTAGTACCATCTACATCGTAGTCGCCATAAATTAAAATTCTTTCATTGTTTGCAATTGCTGTATTAATTCTGTCAATTGCTTTTTGCATATCCTTCATTAAAAAAGGATTGTACAAATCAGTTAATACAGGTCTGAAAAATTTTCGTGCAGCTTCGTAAGTATAAATACCTCTTTGCACTAACAATTTACACACCACAGGATGCACTTTTAAATCCTGTTGCAGCGAATTCACTTTGTCTTCATCCGCATCCTTAATCACCCATCGTTTCTCCATCGCAAAATGTTTCACTTAATCATGTTGTACTATACAACCGGTAGAAAATTGTTTGCCGGTTTTTATATCAGTAGCCGTAATTGCATACCATCCATTTGGTAAATTATGAACAGGAATACCATTCAGCATTAAATCAGCATCGTTTGTAGTTTGACTATACACCGGTTGTGCTGTTTGATTATAAATGGTAATCATTATTTCATTATTCATAGCATCATTAAATGTAAAATATAATTGATTGTTTACCGGATTAGGATGAACAAACATATTATTTGCTTCCGTTGTAATGTCGTTTATGCCAACATTACAATATCCGGTTAATAATAAATTATTTAATGCATTATTTACATTCAATCGTCCGTTGCTAACAGTGATGCCATTTAAATCGGATGCGAAATCGGTACCGTTTAAAATATATTGTTTCAACAACAAAGCCATATTAGCCGGATCAAATTGATAATCTTCAAAAAACTTAGGGCAGGCTGCGGCAAACAATAATGCTATTGTTCCGGTAACATGCGGTGCCGACATACTTGTGCCGGATTGTATTCCATAAGTGTTATCTAAAATGGTGGAATAAATCATAGTTCCCGGCGCGCCCAAATCAATTGTAGTTGCACCGTATCCTGCACCAAATAAATTATCTGCTTTATCGGTATTGGTAACAGTAATTAAATATTCAGAAGTACATGCAGTTGGCATATCATAAACAACATCTACATTCACATAAGCATTTGCCGTAGAGCCAACACTTAATATGCCGACTTCACCGAGGGAGTCGAACATTGCACACCAAATGGGATAATCGGCAGGATTAGCAAAATCAATTCCAAATGATGAATTAGTAGCAACAATATAAGCACCTTTTTCGCCGTTGCTGCTTTCATATAATTCACGCATTTCTAAAGCATAACTATATGAGGAAACAGCATCAGCTTCGTTGGTAACATTATATACCGGCATTATTTTCAAATTCCAATTAACTCCGGTTACACCAATATCATTGTTACCTTTTGCACCTGCAATTCCGCCAACATGTGTGCCATGAAATTTTTCAGGAACACTGTCGTTATTTGCGGTAGAATTCCAACCATGAAAATCATCAATATAACCATTGCCATCATCATCGATTAAATTCTCAGGAATCTCGTTATAATTTTCCCAATATGTTAAATCCTCATGTATGAAATTAGCGCCTTCTCCGATTAACGCCACAACAATAGTATCGCCTAAAACAGTTACACCACCGGTAGTTTTTTCCCAAGCCAAATCGGCATCAATATCAGCATCATTAATTCCACCTGTTGTGCCATCATTAAACATATTCCATTGTTGATTAAACGACGGGTCGTTTGGTAATGATCGTTGCGCTGTAAAGTGATTAAACTGCACATTAGCAACATTAGGATGCATGTAAAGCGAGGATAATATTTTATCTCCATTCATTACATTTTCATCATAATGCAACAACCAAATGTTTAATCTTTTGGAAACAGGTTTAATTATCGACAAATCAGATTGTATGGTGGCATTTACTTCAGCAATTACCTGTTGTGGTGAAGCTGTTGGAAATAATTGTAAGATTATCTCCCCTTCCACCTGATTAGTTGTTTGTGCTGAAACTACCGCACTAAATACAATCAGGAATAACGCACATTTTATTTTACCTAAAAACATATCTCTTAGTAAATATACATAACATCAATCATTCGAACAAGGTTGTTATTTTACCCAAACAGATGTACAAACATCGCTGGAAACCGAGTCGGCAATAATATAACTCCAAAACAACGAGTCGGCTGTCGGGTTCATAGTGGCAATTCCGGAAAAGGTAACACCTGCTTTTGCGGTATCTAGCGTTAAAAACTGGTTAAATTGTCCAGAAACAGGTAAAGCAAAAATCGCCGATAGGCCCAAATTGCTGATATTGCCTACTGTAACATTAAAATCCGGGCAATCACAATCTTGAACAAGTCCGATATATGCATAATTGCCCGACGTACAGGTATCAAAAGCATGCCAGTCCACCAAATAATAATCGGTCAAAGGCAAAACCACTTCTACATTTCTGACTGCATTTGTCGCATTTCCGGCCTCATCCTGCACCGAATAGGTTACAGTATAAGCGCCGTAGCGATTTTCATCTACGGTATTATCTGTGAAAATCTCGTTCTCCAAATTGCAGGTATGGTTGTCAATAACTACAATTCCCTCATCTAGATAGGGTTCACCTCTAAAATGGGAAGTAGTGGGCGCTCCTACCAGGCTTATTACAGGCGATTCGGTATCCTGTTTGCTGCAGGAAGCCAAAACTACAAGTGAACTGAGTATTAAAAAGTTGCGAAATAGTAACATCAACGGGTAATAAATGGGCAACTAAGGTAATAATATTAAAACAAAAGCCCCGAAATCAGTGATTTCAGGGTTTTTAAATGCATTTTCACCTATAATTTCACGAAAGTTGCTTCACAAGGCACCTCCGCAGCACCTTCGGTAACAGTGTAGTCCAATTCAAATTCAATAGTTCCTATTACGGCTGTGGTAATAACACCATCTGCATCGATATAAATTTCTGAGCCTTCCACATTAAAATTATCTACAATCAGCAAGTCATCAAGGTCGCCACTGAAAAACACAGGAACATTTACATCTTCGTTAATATTGCCAAAATTGAAGAAAAGCAGTTCATTAACTTCGATACCCGCTGTAACCTCTACAATATAATCGTTGATTTCAAACTCAACATCTGCTTCGCCCAGCACTCCATCCCCATCTATATCACAAATTTCATTGACCTGATAACTGCCTAAATAGTTAGCACTTCCTACTACCACGCGCACAATGCGGGTTTCAACACCTGTATTGCCAGCTTCATCGGTAACGGTATAACTTACTTCGTACTCACCAATTTCATTTAAATTGATGGCTGAACTATCCACCTTTACGTTGGCAGTAATATCGCCATCTTCATTGTCAGTAGCAGTATAACCAGGCTCTTCCCAGGTTTCACCAAGCACAATGTAGTAAGGAGAATCCCCCTCTAAAACAATAGTTGGCGTAGTAAGGTCTTCGGTGTTACACCCAGTAAAAATCGCAGTTCCAATAGCAACAACCACAATGGTCAACACTGAAAATTTAGTCATCATAGATAGTTTTTTTAAAAAGTTCACTAATAATTAAGGTATGAATATTTATTATTTATACCTTTGCTGTCAAATATAATTCCAAAAATCAAAAACAAACAATATGAAAATCAAAATGTTATTTTTCGTAGTTGCTGCAGGCTTAGTTTTAGCCAGCTGTTCAGACAAAGAAGCGGCAACAAAAATCGCTGATTTGGAAAAAGCTATGAAAGCTGCCGATAGCGTATGTTTAGCTGAAAAAACCATGTTAATGGATTCTATTATGAGCATGCAAACTGCTTTAACAGAAATGGAAGCTGCTAAAAACGCTGTTAGCTCAAATACAACCAAATCTTCTACTGTTAAGGTAACTACACCTGAGAAAAAAGTTACAGTAGGTTCAAAACCAACTGAAGGCAAAAAAGGAATGGAAGTAAAGAAACAAAAAACCCCTGCAGGCGGTAACTAATTTCTTACATCCTTATATCATTAAAAAACCCGCTTAAAAAGCGGGTTTTTTATTTGTTAGTATTTAGTTTTTTTATTTATTAAATAACCGACCAGCAATCTCCTGGAAATATGTTGTATCCCATTTTTCCCTTATTTCGGGTAACAATAATACGGCCGAAAGTACTTCATCCTGACGGCGATATTCTTTTAAAGCTTCACTGTAAGGCAAATTACTAAAAGATACCATACTATACACCGGAATAAATTTATCAGGATAAGTTGCACTTACTTTTGCTGCTATTTGTTTTTTAAATTGAAAATCCGGATCGGCCACTAAATCTCTCATTTCAATAAAATTGAGTTTTGCCAAATCGGCTATTCCATCGCTATTTGGTTTGCGTGCAGTTTGATAGGCAGGTATTGTTTTTTCCCAATCGTCACCGTAAGTATCCAACAATTCATTCAACACAGAACAATCTTCAAATCCGCAATTCATTCCCTGCCCGTAAAAAGGAATAATGGCATGGGCTGCATCCCCTATCAGCATTGTGTTTCCATGGCTCCATGGGAAACATTTAACAGTCATAAGTAAGCCTGTTGGGTTGGCAAAAAAGTCCTGATATAATGTTGGCATAATTTCCATCGCATCAGCAAAATAAGTGCGGAAAAACACTTCAACTTCTTTTTCCGTAGTTAGTGTTTTAAATGATTGTTCGCCATCAAGATTATAAAATAATGTACAAGTAAAACTACCATCCATATTAGGTAATGCAATCAACATAAAATTTTTGCGCGGCCAAATATGTAATGCATTTTTTTCGATGAGGAAAGAATTATCCGGACCTGCAGGAATAGTTAATTCTTTATAGCCATGTGCTTCATAAGTTTGTGAATAATCGAATCGGTCGGTTTTCATCATGGTATATCGCACCAAACTAAATGCACCATCGGCACCAATTATTAAATCAGGTTGCAATTTATAAGTACCCCCTTTATTGCCATCTTCCATCATGGCATAAGTACCGGCAAGGTCAGTTTCTAAAACACGCTGGTTAAAAATAAACTTTATACCACTTGCTTCAGCAGCATCAATTAAGGCAATATTTAAATCACCTCTGGAAACGGAGTTGATAGCTTCTCCAGGTTTACCATATGGCTGAAAATTTAGGTTTCCCTGCATATCGTGAATCATACGACCGGGCATTTGAATTGCCATTTTTCTGATTTCGGCTTCCAGACCAACGCCAGCCAAACCTTTCCAACCTCGTTCGCTGATGGCAAGGTTGATAGAGCGACCACCAGCAGCGCCGGTTTTCCTCAAATCGGGTCTTCTTTCATAAACGGTAACCTCATAACCACGTTTTTTGAGGTATAAACTCAAAAGCGAGCCTACCAGGCCTGCCCCCATAATTGCAATGTTTTTTACTGACTTCATAAGTATTGATTAAACGCTTTGGCAAAAATAAACCTATTTGCCACTTGTAAAAGATGATAAAACTCAAAGAGCAAAATTGTTCGTAAATTTCCGTGAAAATCAATTACTTATGAGAAAAACAACCACTTACCTGCTGTTTTTTGCTCTTTCAGGCATAGCACTTTACAGCTGCCAGGTAAAAACAGAACATGTTTCTGAAGAGGATCCCGCCTCAACATCAACTACAGAAGACCCGATTCAACGCGGTGCTTTTTTAGTTCAAGTTGGCGGATGTAACGATTGCCATACACCAAAAATGATGACCGACAAAGGTCCTGCATTTGATATGAGCAAGATGTTGTCGGGCCATCAGGCAAATATTCCAACGCCGGCTTACGACAAAGCCATCCTAACAGATTGGGTGCTGCTGCATCCACAGCTGACTGCTGCTGTGGGACCATGGGGCGTTTCTTATGCTGCCAATCTTACACCACACGAAACCGGAATGGGCAACTGGACAGAAGCTAATTTTTTAAAAGCAATGAAAGAAGGCAAACATTTAGGTATGGACAATCAGCGACCAATTATGCCGCCTATGCCTTGGCAGGGATTAAGCATGTGGCCTGATGAAGATTTAAAGGCCGTTTTTGCTTATCTCAAATCTATTCCACCAATCGATAATTTGGTTCCTGCCTATCAACCGGCAGCTATGTAATTTAATACAAGCAAATAAAATATTTTGCGAGCAATGCATCTTTAGGTAAAGATGTATTGCTCATTTTTTTTGCATTTATACTGCATGAAAAATTTCCGCAAACCGATATACATCTTCAAATGTATTATATAAAGGAACAGGTGCAACACGAATTACATCCGGTTCACGCCAGTCGGCAATAACACCATTTTG
>Ga0209480_10002287_pt1 | contig 13249 bp, 14 predicted proteins | sample JI61114C2DNA_FD_187501 | JGI IMG/M metagenome (GOLD analysis project Ga0209480, IMG submission 187501) | Wastewater effluent complex algal communities from Wisconsin, to seasonally profile nutrient transformation and Carbon sequestration -... | ecosystem: Engineered > WWTP > Effluent > Algae...
GTAACGACTGCGACGCCAGCAGGGCTGGACTTCAGGGCGACCGGGGTCGCTGATGAAGGCTGTGCAGACACGATGTCCACAGAAAGCCCTTGCAGTATTGCGCAGGGCTTATCCGGGCTCAAGCGAGGGATCTGGATTGCCACCCGCAAGCACCGGGAATTTGGGACGTTCTTGGTGGGTATGCTGAAAGTGTCAGAAGCGGTTTGGTCCTCCGCTCACTTGCTCACTTCTCCGGCGCGGCGTCCCAATCCATCAAGAGGAGGTACGCGCACCAACGCCCGAAACTTGCTTTCCCCTACGGGCACGCTAGCGTCGACATCCATCTCGTAGCATGATGTTGGCAATAATGAACGCAGCGAAGCGGATAGGCGATGGAGAGGTTGGCGAAAATGAGGCAATCTTTTCGTTCTTCAAGGGCGCCGACGATGTTGTCGTCCCCAAGGACGGCATCGCCTTCGATTGGGACAAGGCAGCGACGCGTGTTCGCGAAAACTTGCATGACGCGTTGAACGCGAGGTACCTCTCATTCCTGTTCGGTTCAGGGTGTTCTTCACTGGTCAGTGATGGTGCAGGTCAATGGCCTGATCGTGGATATCCGCTATCTACCCGTCGAAATGCAGGAAGAGGCTCACCGGCGGGGGATGATTCCCCACGTTCCGGGCGAGCGGCAGAGTTGAATACCGCTGCCCTCCGCCCCCTCTCGCTGGCTGTTCCGGCTCCTGGCAATGGGTCAAAACCACGCGCGGATCGTCATCCAGCGTGATCGATAGGGCACGCGAGACGGCCCGGCATGCTACAAGCCGGCGATGTCATCGCGCCCGCCAAAATTCCCATTCAGCGGCGTGGAAAGCAGCATCCGCACAAGGTCAGCCTGCCGTTTTGCCCCTGTCCGGACAAAGATTTCACTCAGGTGGCTGCGGGCCGTAGTGATCGTCACTCCCAGGTGTTCAGCGCTGTCGGATAACGATTTGCCTGATGCCAGCGCCACCGCTAAGCGTGCCTGGGCAGGCGTAAGCCCGAAGTTCTCGCGGACAGCATCTGCAAACAACGCTGGCTTGCAGTCAGGGTCCTGGATGAATACCAAAACGCCACTTTCTGTCTTGCCCCACACCACCGCCTCGCCAACGAACGGGACAATCAGCAGCGTAAGCGGCCTGCCGTTGGGGCGGTCGATCGTCAGCCGGCCACCATTCTGCAAGTTGCGAATACCCGTTCCCGCCAGTCGGAGCAGCCGATGAAACCTGTCGTCCTGCCCAGGCTGAACGACGCGAACCTGGCCACCCAGATCCAGCCGCAGCCCCTGCTGGCTCACCAATAGCGCCTCGGCGGCGCGGTTGACATAGCAGATTCGCCCTGTCGCATCGAGCACCAACACGCCGCCGGGCAGCGAATTTAATGCTTCCAACGCACCTCGCTTGCCGAGTGACTGATAGGCCAACCGCCGCTGCACTTCGCACGCGCGTTTAAGATGGGGCAGCAGAAGCTGATAGAACGCCATGTGTTCCTCGGTGTAAGCACCCTGGCCTTGCGAGCGCAAAGCGCTCAGCTTGACCGCCAAATCTCCCCGCTTTGCCACCACGCCGCCAATGGCATAGAAGAAATTCTGCGGACGCAGCCAGTCGCCATAGAACTCGGTCCGCATGAGATCTTCGTCCGGATAAAGCTGTGACGAAACAACGGCGGTACCCTCGCTGAGTTCCTCCTCATTCTTGGCCCAGACATTGGTATGGGTGTAATGGGCGGCATAGTCCTCCAGGAACTTGGGGTCGAAGCGAGCGAAGTGGAACTGCTCGCCCCCCTCCTGGGTTTGCACACCTGACGACCCAAAATCGTGCACCCACAGCGTGGCTGCGGCAGCGCCCATAGCATCGGCCAGACCGGTCAGGAAATGGGACCACCGAGAGGGATCGGCTGCTGCTTCGTAGATGCGGCCGATCAATTCATGGAGTGAGGCCTCATTCGCTTGTAGTTCGATGGCAGTCCCCCCATTGGAAAAGGCAGATCAATGCCTCTAGGCACACACCCCGAGGCTGGCTGTTTGATCGAAGCCCTGCCGACCTGCCCCGGTGGACACTCCATCCGGCCCCAGATTCATTCGGCCCTCGGCTGCCAAGCAGAGAAACGGCCGCCTACATGAACTTGGCCACTCGGTACGGGCAGATCAAACGAGGGCGTGTCCTCTCATGACACCCCATCGGCATCCTCCATTTGGAGGATGCGCACGTCGATGACATCATATAGCATGGGCCTACGTCAATGGTGTTGGAAGCTCAATATGGATCAGCGTTTGCCCCAGGCAACGGGACAAACTATGCGCTCGGTCCCCGGCGAACTGGCAACACGCCTATGGCAGCCCATGGACGGTTGGTCCTTCGAAAGAACCTCTAGCAAAGGATGGCAACATGGAAACGGCATTTGTACGAAATCTAAAGAATGGACAACTCGTCGCAAACGCTCCATTGCAGTTTGTTCGCCTGCCACTTGCTGGAGAAGGCGTTCAACTGGGCAATGTCGTTTGGGTCGTAAATAACGTAATCCATGCGTGGCGTAGCCCAAATGAACCGCTGTGCGAAATTCGGGTTTTGCCTCCGACTCGCGATGAAGCCCTCCCGGTTGAGCAATCGTTTCACGAATAGCCGTTGGTTCGGCTGAAGGCCGGAAGCCACCACACATTTCAGCAAGGCGCGGAGGAGTAAACATGCTCAAGGCAAAACTGGCGCGACTGACGTTAGCACTGATCGGGCTCGGCTTGGCAGGCATCGCGGTCGGGAGGCGGCGTGATGGAGATCCAACACGACTCCCGTTCTTGCTCACGCTAAGTCATCGCCGCGCAACACCCTTGCGCGTCGCACGATTCGCCCTCCCACTGATTTGCGGGTCTTCAATGCTCTGGGGCGTAAGCACCGTAGCTGTCGCACAGGTCTGCCCCAAAACGGTTTCCCCGTCTTGCGTTCGGTGGAGCGTGTATGACGATACCCTCAATTGGTGGGATCTGCACAACAATTGCGGGAAGCTTGTATCTGTAACCTACAACGTTGGCGCAGGGCCTGAAACAACGCCCAACTTTGGTCCGGGCGAAAGGGTCCGGGTTACCGTTCGAGCATCCGACCCTCCATCCTATGTCGTCTGGGATTCCACCGATGCGATGCGCTTTTATCGCAATAGGCCTGCCGGCGCGCAATTGGAATGCTTGCGATCGTTGTAGTTCTGGCGCCATTCGCCGACGGAGAAGATCTATGTCCTTGAAGTGAACGCAATCGAAGTTGTTGACCAGCTATCGAAACTGCAACCAAGACTCGGGAACTGGATAACGACCGAGCGGGCACAGGTACCTAGTGGATGGCTGGTACTAACTTACGTCGTTCAGAGAGAGGCCGCGCAGGAAAGTATAGAGCCGAGCTGGCTATATTGGCCGATTTCCGTCCCACGCTACATGAGTTGAAAGGAATAGTGACATGCAATCTGCAAAGCTCTTTTTTATGATCATAGTTGCCCTTCTTTCGGGCTACGTAGGAGCGGCGGGCGGTAGCGCAGAAGACAACAACGGACGTCTGCCAGGAGGCTCAAGCTCAACTTGTTCCCGCTGCGATCTCGACCCGGCAGAATATCCCAAACGAGTCGTTCCCGAGCCTAAAGAGCCTCCGTCTAAGCCTGAGAAGCCGACGAAGCTTGACGGTGGCGGAGGCAGTAATCCACCCAAGGCAAGGTAGAGCGGTTCTGATTGCAATGGCCTACTCCATCGTCGCTTTAGACCAGTCCGCTGCCGGCATACCTCCACCCCGATGGCGCGATGTCGATTGGACCAGAACCTGTCGGGAATTAGACGACTGCCCATTCATAGCTCACAGATCATTGCAAGTCCAAAACCGACATCAAAATGGCTGCGGCCCCGAGAATACCGATGATTAAGTTACGCCTCTCCACGGTAGCGATCCTAATCACGGCAGCGCATTCGATGGCTGCCTTTGCAGAGGATTCGACCATCCTGATCGAACGACGGCACAACAAGTATCCCTATCAGTGCCACGCCCATGAATGCTTCAGCCCGGACTCCGAAAAGAAAAACCGTCTAAAAAACGCCAAGGATCTGGTCGACCAATACTGCTCGCCGTCTATGCGGCGGGATATTGGGAACGAACAGTGCGAAAGAGAACAGGAGAATCATGCCGTGATGGAGCAATGCTTACGCATCGAATGTATCAAGTCAGCATGCAAGAAAACCGACTTGATGACCGGACGTTGCGTCGGTGGCGCTTATTTCAGATAGACCAAGTCACCCCACCTAAGAGGAGCGCGCCATGTGGGCAACCAGAACTATATTAATAATTACAACACAGTTATTCTTTGGCACATGCTTTGCCGTGGACGCTTGCAGCATCACTTATGGAAACGACCGCCGTTGCGTTGACGAAGGTGATATTGTCGATGCTGGAAGTCTAAGAATTAAATTAAAAGAGCACATACACGCGAAGTATCCAAGCGACAGAGTACCTGGTAAAGAGGATTATGAAATTGAGCGCCGATGGATGTATTTAGTTGACATCAAGGCACCTGGCGTCATCAAGCGAGACATAAAACTCTGGGAAAAAATCCCTGTCGTTCTAGAAATCTGCGGGAAAGAAGTGACTATCACCTACCCCAGGACATGCACCATTTCCGTATCCGAGTTTTAGGCACTGAGCCTCAAAACTGACCTCCATCAGTCAATCATCGCCAGCTGACCAGATTCAAGAAGTTTTAGGAGCACCCATTGAATACTCTCGCTCTGGAAATTCTCAACGACAATCCCTGCCAGATGTACGTATCGGGGACAAGCGGGAACAAGATAAAACTCTATGTCCACGTTTGGGGCTTGTTCCCGACGAGCGGATGGATTAATCCAAAGCTTGTTCTACGGGAATCACGGCCTGGCACCGAGCCTCGGCAAGGGGACCGCTTTGCGGAGCTTGATTTCCACGCCGATCCACCGCCGCAAGAAAGAATCGTTTTTAATGCGCTCACCCCACTGCTTTGCGAGGCCGTTATCGAACTTCCCTGGATCGTTCATGGCGTGCGCATCTATGGACAAAACAACGCCCAAGAAAGATTCGTCCGCGCTGGCACGGAATCCTCGGATAGGCCCGCATCCGAAGGTGATGACTTCGTGCCAATTCCTTGGATCGTTGTTAGGGGGGGCGTCGATTTGGGCGGTTGATGGTTCTAACAAGGTACTTAGGAAAGGATTTTGCCATATGGGGAATCTAAAATTCTTCATCGCCCTTGGCTCACATTGATACTTGGAGCCACAGTTGCATCAGATGCTACTGCCCACAGTTGGACAACCCAAACTGAGAAGGGAAAAAACCATGTTAGGAAAGTTACTTCAGTATTGCGCAGGCATATTGGCAATGTTGCTCATAGGAACTCCTGCAATCGGCCAAAACAACCTGGATGGTCCAAAGACCCTGGAAGAATGGCGCAGCAATTGGAAGCGCGTACAGGGATACTGGAAACTGGTCGATAAGACCGTAATAAAAGAAGGCTCACGTGATCCAAATTCGTACAAAGTAATTGACGCTGGCGGCGCCATAGAAATTGGACAACTCTATTCGAAGCGCCCATATGATCATTCGTCGTTAGCCCCGTGCAGATACTTCGAAAAACAAGGGCGTGACGTGGGGTACTGCCACATCGCTACACTAGGCGATATGCTAATCATAAGCTTCATAGAGCTTGTTGAAGTCGTCGCCCCGGGAGAACCTGCGCGATCGTATCGTAGGCACAATGGGGATTGGGTAATGTCATTACAATTAACCAATCCCAACCTAGTTGGAACGATGCCGATCAATTTGGGGGGAGAAGCGAGCGTTCGGCTCGCCAAACAATAACAAACATATTGTTAGTTGAAAACTCTCTACGTATAACCATCGTACTTCTTGCGAAAGAGAGAAAAGATGATGAGACAGGGAGAATGGGGATCAAACAACGAATATCGCCTGAATCGCCCCGGCTTTCGTGGAGGCCGGTTGGTTTAAGTTAAACAGCATCTTCCGTCATGGCGAGTTGCTGGTAGTAGTTTGCCTCAGCTTCGGCAGGCGGGATATAGCCGATGGGTTCAAGCAAGCGATGGTGGTTGAACCAGGACACCCATTCAAGCGTTGCCAGTTCAACAGCCTCCATCGTTTTCCAAGGGGCGCGGCGATGGATCAATTCCGTCTTGTAGAGGCCATTGATGGTTTCGGCCAGGGCGTTGTCGTAGCTGTCGCCGCGACTTCCTACCGACGGTTCTATGCCCGCTTCGCCGAGTCTTGCCAGGTTGAGACATAGGTAAAATCCGACACCCACAACTGGTTCGGACGATCAGCCCTGAATTGGCGATTGACCCGGTCCAGCGGACAGGGAACCGCTTTGTCAGGAAGGGTGGTTCGCACCACTTTGCCTCGCCGAACACCCGCCAACCCAAAGCGTTTCATCAGTCGCTCAACTGTGCAGCGAGCGCATTAATCCCCTCGCGGTTCAACTGATGCCAGACTTTGTCGGCACCATAAACCTGCATGTTGCTTTGCCAGACCCGTTCAATCTGCGGCATCAAACGATCATCGCGCTGGGCGCGGACAGATCGCAGCGATGGATTGCGCTGACAGGCTGCATACCGTCGATAGCCTGACGGAGCGACCTGCAATATCTGTGGTTCCGCCCGGACGGCTGTGCCACCGAGTTAGAACTTCCTGACTGACCCAGGCACACACCTGCTCCAGCGATTCAGCAGCATGAAGCTCGGCGGCCCCGGCAGAGAATCGCAGGCGCACGGCGCCACCCGGCACTGAGAGGGGTGATCCGGCGAGTACCTGCTGCAAGCGTTCCAGCAGCAGGCACGCATCGTCGCCGCTGCAATTCATCAGGATCAGGGCGAACTCGTCGCCGCCCAGACGCGCGATGGTGTCGGCGGGGCGCAGTTGTCGGCGCAGCGTAGCGGCAAAGTGAACCAGCGCGGCGTCGCCGACCGGATGGCCGTGCCGCTCGTTGATGGCCTTGAGGCCATCCAGATCGATCATTGGGCAGCAGGCCGACATCGCCATCGGGCCGTTGCCGGTCCACCGGTCGCAGGCGCGCCGGAATCCGCGACGGTTCAGGAGCGGAGTGAGATCGTCCTGGTGGAGCAGATGCTGCGCCTGTTCCAGCGCCCGCTTCAGACCTGCGATGCGCTGCATGACGGCCGAGCGCCGATGTCGCCGCTGGGAATTGGAATGCATGAAGGCCTGTGCGGGGTGAGGAAGAGGGCACCAGCGTAGTGGTCGGCGGCAGGGGCGCCCAGCAGGAACGGCCGGTTTGGCGGCACCGTTTCGAGGTCAGGCGCGACACCGGCGAGCCGAGGGATCAAGTCGAATGTCACTTGACTTGCACGGGCGCTGCCGTCCTTGTTTGCGCATCACTTCTGGCAGGACGCCCGGAGGCTTGAAGGGCGGGGTTTGGATGAGATTCTGGAGTCCTGGACATGCCCATCGGCATGCCTCGTTCAACCGTTCAGGAGCCCTCCCTATGAAATTCTCGAAAGCCGAAATCGACGAAATCATCGCGGCATCACCGCGCACCTTCATCCCCCTCAACAAGCTGATTCTCTCCAAAGACCATCAGGCGCGCTCCGGCGGTAGTACCCCGAAAATGACCATCGCCGAACTCGCCGCATCTATCAAGGAATGTGGTGTGTTGCAGAACCTCATCGTCGTGCAGGGCGCACGGGGTCGGTACGATGTCTGCGCTGGCGGTCGCCGCCTCGAAGCCCTGACCCTGTTGGTGGGCAGCGGCGACCTCGCCGACAACTACCCCGTGCCCGTGCTGGTCGTGCCGGCCGACCGGGCGCTGATTGCCAGCCTGTCGGAGAACTGCTTCCACATCCCCATGCATCCCGCCGACGAGTTCGCGGCCTTCGCCAAGCTGATCGGGCAAGGCAAGTCGGTCGAGGACGTGGCCGCTGCCTTCGGCATCACCCCGTTGGTGGTCAAGCGCCGCATGAAACTCGCCACCGTCTCGCCCAAGCTGATGGCGCTGTTCCGCGAAGACCAGATCGGGCTGGACTGCCTGATGGTGCTGGCCTCGGTAGACGATCACCAGAAGCAGGAGCAGACCTGGGCCGCGCTGCCGTCGTGGAACCGCCGTCCCGACTACCTGCGCCAACTGCTGACTCAGGGCGAGATCGAGTCCGACCGCGACGTCGTCGCCAAGTACGTGACCCTCAAGGCCTATGAGAAGGCCGGCGGTGCGCTACGGCGCGACCTCTTCAGCGACGACGACAAGAAGGCCTACCTGCTCGATGCGGCCCTCCTGGAAAAATTGGCGACCGACAAGCTGCAAAAGCGGGCCAAGCAGATCGCGGCCGAAGGCTGGAAATGGGTCGATGTCCGAGTCCGCTATGCCTTCGACGAGTACGTCAAGTACGGCGAACTGCGCAAGACGAAGCGCCAACCGGAGGCCGAGGAAGCAGCCGCCCTGGCGGAACTGGATAGTCGCATCGCGGCGCTGCACGCGCAGATGGAAAGGCTGGCCGACGAAGACGGCGACGAGGAGACCTTCTATCAACTCGAAGGCGAAGCCGAAGGCCTGGAGGAACAGCGCAAGGCGCTCGACGAAGCCCTCAGCGTGTGGCCGGCGGACCTGATGGCCCAGGCCGGCTGCGTCGTCCATGTCGGCCACAACGGCACCGTTGCGGTGAAGTACGGCTTGATCCGCCCCGACGACCGCAGCGACATGGTCCAGGCCGCCCGCCAAGCCGCCGAAAGCGGTACCGACGACTCATTGGTGTCGCTGCCGTCGCCCAAGACCCGCCCGGTGCATTCCGAGAAGCTGGTGCGCTGTCTCACCGCCCACCGGGTCGCCGCCGTCCAGGCCGAATTGCTCGACCGCCCCGACGTGGCGCTGGCCGCGATCACCGCGCATCTGGCGCAGAAGATTTTCCGGGGCAACGATCTCTACTATTGCCGCTCGGAGAACGTCCTCGCCATCAGCGCGACCGACAGCCAAGCCGAACTGCGATCCGCTGCCGAGGACATGGTGGCCAGCGCCGCCTGGGCGAAGCTTCAGGCCGAGCGCACCGCCTGGGCCGAGCGGCTACCGGAGAACCTGGAGGACATCTTCCCGTGGCTGCTCGCCCAGGAGCAGGCGGCGGTACTGCACCTGCTGACCTTCGTCGTTGCGGTCACCGTCACCGGTATCTATGGCACCGAACCCGAGCGGCAAAGCAACGAGGCGTTGGCCCGGGCCTTGGGCTTGGACATGAGCCAATGGTGGACGGCCACGGGGGCTTCTTACTTCAACCACGTCTCCAAGGCACGTGTCCTCGAGGTCGTCACCGAGGCGGTCGACGCCAATGCCGCCAGCCCGCTGGCCGCGCTCAAAAAGGATGCCGTGGTGACGGGGGCGGAACAGACGGTGGCCGGCACGGGCTGGTTGCCCACCTGCCTGCGCATCAACACCGCCCAGACCACGCAGACGAAAGCGGCAGCGGACGACACGCGCAGGGTGCCCGGCGAGCCAGCCCTGACGGCGTGAGGCACGCCGCAAGGCGATGCCGGGCGGCGCAATCGTTCCCGCCCGGCACCGCTTTGTTCAGACGCCGCTCACACCGGCACAGCCGCCCCGTCGTCATCGTCGCGCTTCGGCTCGGGCGAGCCAACCGGCCGGCCACTACCTGGCTTGATGATCGTGCCGATGTAGGCACCTGCGGCCCTTGCGCGCGCATGCCCCGCCAGTTGCGACACTGCCAGCCGCGCTGCCCGATCCAGTTCCGGTGAAACCGGCCCGCCACCCCGGACCGGGGACGGCACCCCGGTGATATCTTCGTAGGCATCGTTAAGAACCTCGTGGCGCAAGCCATGACCTGTCGCACCTCGCTTGCGCAAGGTGATGCCGAATTTCTCCAGGACGTAATCCAGCCGCCGCAGGTTTCGCTTCAGGTCCCGACGCGGATCGCCCATGTGGGCGTCGCGACTGTCGACCACGCCTTGGGCAAACTCCAACGCTGCCAGATGAACCGGACTGTCCAGGGGAATCCAGCGCACCCGGCCGCCCTTGCCCTTGACCCATGCATACCGATCCGCCTGCTGCTGGTTCTCTGGCAGCCCGGTCTCGCTGAACGGCATGACATGCTGGAAGGGCCGGAACTGCACCGACTCTTTGCGCCGCAGCCCCAGGGCCGACATCAGCCGCAGCGATGCGCCCACACGGAGGTCGAACTGGCACACCTCGGCGATCACCGCCTCCGCATCGATCCCTTGGGCGCTCCAGCTCTTGTCCCGCCGGGCGGACTCGTGGCGCTGGTAATCCTCCAGGCTCAGGCCGTAGTGGCCCGGCTTGCGCACGAAGCCGTGCTTGCCCATCCACATCGCCAGCCCCCGCAGGAAGCTCAGGTAGGTCTGGATCGTCGCTGGCGCCAAATGCGCCTGCTGCCAGACCTGCACCATGGCGTGGATGTGCTTTTGCCCGAGGTTGCGCGGGTCCGGCACCGTCTTGAAGCCCGCCTTCTGCTTCAGGTCGCAGAAGAAGCGCCGCAGAAACTGCGCGCGTTCCTGCCGCGTCTTGTGCGAGACGGTTTTCTCCAGCGCGGTGTGCTGAGAGTTGAAGAGTTTGATCAGGACCTCCAGCACCTGGAGCGGCACCTTGCCCGGCTGGTAGCGGGCGAGGATTTCCTGTGGGGTCTTGCCCGCCCAACTCTGGGGGCGAGCGGGTTGCTGCTGGCTGGAACGCCCGGGGCTGGCGGGTTCCTGCTGCCGGCGGCGAGATGTGCGGTGAACGGTGTTGCTGGGGATTGCATCCGACATGGTGACGCTCCTGGTTTGATGCCTGCCGCCCGAACGGCAAGCCAGTGTTGGCGATGAAAGTGGAATCCAGGGCAGTTCCCGGCGGGACGGATTCCGTCGCCCACGCCGGTCAGTGGTCAAGAACGTTGGCACCGCGCGCGACCACGGCGTCGCGGCACCTACCCAGGGGATTCGTCGGCCAGCGCGTCTGCGCTCGCCAACTCGGTCGGTCTTAAAAACGAAACGGGTTGATCCGGCCCATCCGTGCATTTCTGCAGCCATGGGGGTGGTGATGCCGGCCGGCCTCTGGGGCGTGGCTTGGGCATCGGCGGCGAGGTCAGGCCTCGCGCCATCTGGTGGATCGGTTCTGGAGTCGTAGCGCCATCCACTCGCATGGGTCCGCCCCTGACCGAAAGTCCAGGGCAGTGTCGAGGGTATGAGCGAAGGCGCGCGGGGAGCCCCAGGGGGGCAAACACAACCGCGCGCTGCGTAAAACGCGTGCTCAAAGGATGGCGGGAACAGGGGCACGGCATCGGGTGCCGGCCGGGTGCTCTGTTGGACGTGGTGCGCTTCAGGGAGCGCCCAGCGATGAACGCTGGCCAAGCCACGGCGACTTGCACTACGAAAAATACCTCGGGACCGCCGCCTCAAGGGCGACGGCATTGCCGGTTCGAGACCGGCGCTTCAAGGGCAGGTAACGACTGCGACGCCTTTTGCTCCGCGATGGAGCGGGGCCAGGATGGCCCTCGGGAAACCGTAGTTGACGCCAAGCGGGCAGGGCGGTCAAGCGGGCGGCTCGAAAGCGCGGCGATTTGCGGAGGATTGCAGGTGGCACTTGCGCGCCCGGGAGTGTGCGGTAAGGCGCATTTATTGTCGCAAAGCTGCGGGCAACGAGGCGGCGGGCGGGCTTGACGGGGGAAATCTCTGCCTCTGGTCCTGAGCGGGGGAACTCAGGGCGATGCTCGCGCGCGGACCGCTCCGGCGGCAACTGGCGCGCATGGGGTTGATGCCCGCCATTTGAATGAGAGCGTAGTGACACACACGCAGCCCCGCTGGGGGATGACGCTTTCAGGTGATACCGAAATGTCGGTGCATCGCCGGTTCGCTGACAGCGGACCGGGCCTGATACCGAAATCGGGCTCATTGAAGGGGGATTCCGTGTGGCGGGATCAGATCGCCCTGTCGATGCTGATCGATCTCAACCCTACCTCGGAGTTTTTGTCATGGAATTGATCGTCAGAGCGGTGGATGTCGGATCCGGCAACACCAAGTTCGTCACAGCCGCAGCCGGTATCGACATCCGCTGTACCAGCTTCCCGTCCGTCGCCTATCCGTCGAGCGACGACTCGCCGTCGTGGCCGGCCAGTGAACGCAAGAAGACCGTGTGCATCCCCATCGGCCCGTTGTTCTACGAGGTCGGCCCGGACGTGAGTCTCGCCGCCGATACCTTCCGTGCCAAGCAACTGCACGACGAATACACCGAGACGCCGGAGTACATGGCGCTGCTGCGCGGAGCGCTTTCCATGATGAAGCTCAGCCGGATTGACTTGCTGGTGGTCGGCCTGCCGGTGGCGCTGTTCGCCGTCAAGAAGGTGGCGCTGGAGAAGGCCATGACGGGCCGGCACGACCTCGGCGGCGGCAAGGCCGTGACCGTGGGCAAGGCCCTGGCCGTGCCCCAGCCGCAGGGGGCGCTGGTGCACTACGCTTCCGAGCACCAGAAGATGGCAATCATCAGCAACGAGCAGAGCCTGATCATCGACCCAGGCTCGCGCACCTTCGACTGGTTAGTGGCGCGGGGGATGCGTTTCGTGCAGAAACAGAGCTACTCCTTCAATCGCGGCATGTCGGACGTGCTGCGCTTGCTGGCGGCCGAGATCACCAAGGACATCGGCTCGCCCTACCGCGACTACGACGCCATCGACCTGGCACTGCGCACGGGCAAGCAGCCGATGATCTTTCAGAAGCCTTATGACATGAAGCGCCTGCTGCCCCTGGCCGAGACCGTCGCTGAGCAAGCCGTGTCGACGATGAAGGAGTGGATCGAGGCACCGCACAGCCTGCAGAACATCATCCTGGTCGGCGGCGGGGCGTTCCTGTTCCGCAAAGCGGTCAAGGCAGCGTTCCCGAAGCATCGCATCCACGAGGTGAAGGAACCGATGTTCGCCAATGTGCGAGGTTTTCAGCTGGCCGGGCAGAACTACGCGAGCAGCAAGATGACCGCCACCGGTAAGGAGAAAGTTCAGGAGGCATCGGGAGAACTCGAATGAGCACCGATACCGTGAAGGACGCCGCGCCCATTCGCCTGGTCTTCGTATTGGCGCGTGCCGACCATCCCCGTCTGTACGACGATCTGATCCAGTTCCAGAAGGGCGTTAAACGCATCAATCGCCTGCGGCTGCTGGCCTACGATGGTTTGCTGGCGCAGAGCGGTGTTTTCGCCGGGATGGGACGTGGCTCGCCTCATCTGCCGTCCGCAA
>Ga0209480_10002290_pt1 | contig 13244 bp, 20 predicted proteins | sample JI61114C2DNA_FD_187501 | JGI IMG/M metagenome (GOLD analysis project Ga0209480, IMG submission 187501) | Wastewater effluent complex algal communities from Wisconsin, to seasonally profile nutrient transformation and Carbon sequestration -... | ecosystem: Engineered > WWTP > Effluent > Algae...
CATATCCCAATCGCCATAAAAAGACCTGGGTGGGAGAGCAAAAACTTCATAACATCATTAGCAAAATCTAGCATCAACACCTACCTCTTATTAAATTTCTCTACAGTCTATTACTAAGTTATAAAGTCAATTACTTTATATATAAAGTATATAATATTACCTGTCAAGTTTATTTGATTATTAAATACCTTAATTGTCTTTTATTTGACTGCTCTTAATTAATATAGATCCGAAGAGAACCCTAAACCGAGGAACTATTTCATAATGTGGTTTTTACATTGACATCTAACAATAAATCCTTTATATCTAAAGGAGCATGTAATTAATCCTTGTTATATTGAATGGTAGATTTGCAAAAGAAGCTTACTAAATTAATGCATGACAAAGGAATAAGTGCTGTTGATATTGAAAAATCAACAGGCATAAATAGAAATACCATTTATAGTATTATGACTGGTACTTCTAAGCAACCAAGCGCCCAAAAATTATACCTGATCGCTAAGGCGCTTAATATCAGTCTTGAATCATTTTTTACGAACCAAGAAGACTTATCCTTTGAAAACCTAACGCCGGAACAAGTAAAAATTTTTAATGAAGCGGTGAATTACATTACCGCTATAGTTATTGAAAAGAATATTACACTTTCAATGGATAAATTATATTCATTAATTAAAGAGCTATATCAATACTCTATTAACGCCAATCCACCGAATATTGATAATAAATTTGCCCATTGGCTCTTGAATAAGTATGATAAATTCTAACAAATGTTCTCATGTTAAATGAGCTATTAAATTTATATGTTCGCCTTAAACCTTTCATTTGCAAGCAATATGATTTAGTTATATAACTACTATTTTAGTAGGCGACAATTCAATCTAATACAAAACAAAATGCAGATTAATTTAAAAAACAGAAAATACAGCCTTAAACTAATAGCCTCAATTATATGGATAGCATTTTTGTTGGCTTTTTGGAATGATACTTGCATATTATTAGCAGATAATTACCAATTTTTTCATCAGCAGAAAACCCCTTTTTTAGCAAATATTGCTGCTTATGGAATCTGGTGCCTAACTTTCATAATACCCAATCTATTTTGGTTTTTTTATGTTAATTCCATTGCTATAACTTTTGTAAAACCTAAAGCTATATGGTTACTAGAAGAACCATCGTATTTTTTAATACTAAAAAGCACTATTAGAGGATTTTGCTACTTACTGATACCATTATTTATTATGTCTATGATGTTCCATTTTGGTTCTGAACATGGTGGGTCAACATTAGAAGGCTTTACACCTATGTTTAGGGATAGCCTAACCCATTCATCCTCTCAAATTATTCATATTGAACAATTACATTCAATATATAATCTTGCAATGATTATGCCTTTTGCATTTGCAATGATTTTACCCCAAATATTCTTGATGCTAGTTACTTTTGCATTAGAATTTCCACTTCTATCATCGGCAATAATAATATCCAGCATTTTATATTCCTTCTGGCAAAAATTTGAAGCTAGAAAATACTTTGAAAAGTTAGATTTAAAAGACAATAGTGCACCAGTCGAGCTAACCGATAAAGAATATGAATTACTAGCTGAAGCCATTGGTGGGGAAGAAAAGCTCAGAAAAGGACTAGAAATAATAAGGAAAATCAAAGATAGACAGTAAAGCTAAATCTATTATCTTAGCCCACTTAAATTAGCTAGCGTAACTTATAACTGGTAGTCTTGCCCTGCCCTAATTTTTCAAGGCGTTTTAGATCAAAGAGTTTTTTAATAATTGACTCAACAGTACGCTCTGGAAAACCCAGAGCCTGAACCGCATCTCTGCGAGCAAATGTACTATTAAGCTGCGATGCCCAATTCCATAAGGCTAACTGCTTTTCTGATAACAGATATTCAATATTATCACCCTCAATAATTTTAAGAGCTTGATTGCTTTGTTCCTTAATAACCCGTAAAAAAAACTGCAGCCAGACTGTAATATCCTCCTGATCAGTTTTCCAAGTATTTTGCGTTTTGTTAAGAGCAAGATAGTAGTCAAGCTTAGTAGCTTCTATAATTCTCTCATGAGAAACAAACCGGGTGAATAAATAACCATGTTGCAAGAGCATTAAATTAGTTAGTATTCTACTCGTTCTTCCGTTTCCATCTTGGAAAGGATGAATTGCTAAATATTCAAAGATAAAATTCGCAATTAGAATAAGTGGATGTTTTAACTTATTGTTGCTAGCAAAAATATACCAATCCACCAGTTCTTGCATTTCTTTTTTGACTAAATATGGTGGCGTAGGATCAAATATTACACCCACTACATTCCCAGAAATGTCCTTTGCTTCAACTCTATTAGAACCAAATTTGTATTGTCCTTTATGACCAGCATCCCTTTCGCTGAACGCCAGCATATCATAATGTAATTTTAATATGGTTGATTCATTTACAGGAATATCATTATAACTGCTAAACACCAACTCTAAACACTCTAAATAGCCGGCAATCTCTTGCTCATCGCGTGTCTTAAATTTTTTAACACGTAAATTCTTATATAGGCTTTCCACCTCTAGATCAGTCAGACGATTACCTTCTATACGGTTAGAAGCCCCGGTAGAAGTTACAATTACCGATCTGGTTAACCGCTCTATAGTTTGAGGAAGTAAGCGCGAGGTTAATTGCCAACCGTTTTTAACAGCATCAATTTCTGAAATTGCTTGATAAATCTCTTCAACGACTAAAGGATTTAGTGCCAATCTCTTATGTAATCTAAAGTCTTGCCAATTCATTTGATAATCTCGCATATGATCTATGTGAGATTATGTGACATAATGTGAGAAAAGTCAAGATAGTAACGGCATAAAGTCCAAATTTATAGACAAAAAGTATTTTTAGTGTTCTCATCCGAATTTCTCAAGAAAACACTTATAACATTTGCAAAGAAGAAAAAAGCAATCATACTTATCCAGTGTTTGCGAACTAATGATTTCATAAGTTTCAGCAGGAGTGGATCATCTAACCCGGTAAACATAGTTGACAATCCTTCATACTGAATAATAAAGACTCCAACCATAATTAATGTCTTTATCAATACCTCTTTGAAATTTTCAATAATATTTTGTTTTTTATCTTGAGCCATCATTTTCTCCTATATTTTTTCTTTAAAATCTAAACTAACTGTTGAACTCGATACCCCATTGCCTTTGCCTGCAATTGTAAATATCTAATAAAGCGATCCATGTCTATATCATCTTTTAAGAGTGGCGCCTCGTATCCAGCAAAAAAATTACAAGCTACATCATATATTAGGCCTCTCACCTCAGTATCATCAACCCCTTCGAGCGCCAATTTAATACGTGCAAATGGAAACAAACTAAAAATTGATTCAATTTCTTCAATATTTAACATTACTCCCGTAGTATCAAGTATATATTCTGCAGCCTACAAAAAATCTTCCGGCGTTGGAACTGCATTCTTGTTCTCTAAAAATAACAAGGCAGCCTTTCTATGCATAGAGGAAAGCAATTCTGCTTGCTCAGGTTCTATACTACCTGCCTCAATATTATTCAAAATGTTATTTAATTGATTTGGTGTCGTTATGAACATTTAGTTACCTTGATTTAGTGTTTATTTTAGCAGCTTGATTTTAGCAAATAAATGGCAATATAAAAGTACATTTATGGATCTTAGATAACACTTTTTCTAATTCTTCTTCAGTCATTATTTGCTTGTCGAAAATGATGTCATCTTTAATACTTTTACAAAAATCTATTTTTTCTTTTTGTTCATTTATAATATCTTCTGTAATGCTTTTGAAGTAATTTATTTCTACTTTTGTTTTATTTATAATATCTTCATCAAAAGCTAACTCAAAGATAAGGAATGCGCCTAAGATAGACGCCAGTCCAGCATATTTTAAAGATTTTTCTTGCATAAATACCCCCATTTTAATCTCGTCATTACCCGACCTACTAACTCCTAATCATTATTATCTATTGGTGGTAAATCATTATATGGTAAAATGTATTTTCCATCTCTTCCGTATATTTTTAGCTCCTTTCCAATTTTTTCAGCCGCCTCTGCTTCTAATTTTAAGCCTAGTTTTGATAATATTAGGCTTTTCTGGTAGTATGCATCAGCATTTATATGAGAGGTACATGTTCCATGCCATTTTGACTGGCATTTAAAAGGAGTGTTAATCGTTGTTTCGATCTCATTCAAGGCTTCTTCATAATTACCTAGCTGCATTAATAATTTACTCCGGTAAAAATGTAAAGAAGGTCGCATTTCTCGATAAATTGATTTATACCAATTCTCTGCGACTAAACTAGATAAATTTCTGTTTGATTTGTCCGCAGAGAGTTTTTTATCTATAAAAGCTAAAGCGTCATCAATATCTTTTAAAGCATCATTATAATTACCTAATTCGATAGATAAATAAGCTCTTTTGCTTAAAGCTTGCAAATGTGTTGGCTCAATGTTGAGGATTTTGCTTAGCTCATTTTTCGCTTCCTTATAAAATTTTAAATTAGTAAGAATTTTTGCTTTGTTTATCTCATCTGTCACATCAGGATTAAGTTGGATAGCTTTATCATAATATTTTCTAGCTTCTTCGGGATCTTTAATAAGATTTTTCTCCATTTTATGCCAATATAAGTTACTTGAAATAGTAGTATTATGTGCAAAGCTTAGTATGAAAGATAAAAATAAACCGACGATAAGCAAGCTAATTATCAAATGGAAAATGCTTTTTACTTGATCAATAACTAAAGAGGATATTAGTGTAAAAAAAGTAATATTGATAAAGTTAAATATTATGTGAGAATTAAAGTCATCTATAGAATCAGAACTTCTAAAGTATAAAATTGCAAATATAAAATAGAGGATAACTAACTTATATAAAACCTTGACGGCAGACACCTTATAATTTTCTTTTAATTTTATTATTGGAATAACACCGCTCCCAGTAGACAAAGTGAAGCCAACAATAAATTTTCCAATTATTATTGAACAATATAAACTCAGTATAATAACCAGGGCTACCTTTGAAGGATAAAATAAACTCAAATTATTAAGAAATTCTATTGTACTCATTTTTCTACTCCCCTTTACTAACTTGATTTTTTACACCACTTAACCGTATGCCCTTCCCTATTCCGTGTTTTTTTAGCCAATCATGGGAATTTGATTCTGTGGTCACATAGCGCTTAGAGATAAACTTCTAGGTACCTGTATCGCCTAGCAATAAAATTATTGGATGCTAGTTTTTAGTTAGGGCAATAAAAAAAGTGGAGAAAAAAGCAGCAGCGCAAGCATCATATATATAGCAACTCTCCTAAGTAGCTCAAAAACATCTCCTTCTCCAGTGAAATAACCATATAATCCACCTAAAGCAACGGGTATATGATAGCGATATTTGGAAATCAAACCCCATACCCAAGCATCATTTACTAAATCTATCATTATAATGATTGTGACGGCTATGAGGCCAATCCATAATAAAATATCATTTATTATAGGATTTTTTTTATTAATTGTTGTTGGTTGGTTTATACTTGTTTTAGTCATAATAGTTCTCTCCGTTTAATTACTAATTCTTATTAAGACATCAAATTTATTCAATGGTTTTTTAGCCAATTATGGATATTTAACTCCGTTTTACCATAGCGCTTTGCAATGAACTTTTGAGTGCTCCTCTGGGCAATTAGAGCCTCGTTTTCAGGGTAATTCTCCCTTCTTGCTTTTTCCAGAACCTTTAGGCCGCCCCAAAATCATACCAGCCGCTTTGCAGACTCTTAAAACTTCCATTGTACGTTTGGAAATCAAGCCCTTATTTTAATCAATAAAATTCAATTAGCTGCTTGTTACTAATTTTTATATTATTTTTACAACCCTGGTTCCCATACTAAACAAAAAAATTAAAGCTGTCAATTAATTATACAAATAATTTGTATCGTTTATATTGTTTGTATTGTTTGCTTACTTGCGCTATAATCTATAGACAATATTAATAATATGAGTAGTGTAAATAGGGTTTTATGCCAAAAAAAATCAAAGATTCTTCAAATTCCAGCTTAAAGCAAGAAGATAAATTATCAGAAAACAAAGGCTTAGAAACCGATCTAGTTAATAATAAAGTAATTAGAGATACTTTCACACTTGCAGAAAAAGAGTATTTTTTAATAGAAAAATGCAAAAAAAAATTATTGGCAAATGAATTAAGCGCCACAAAATCTGAAGTTTTAAGGACAGCCTTAGTTTCTCTTGATAAATGTTCCAACAGTGAGCTACTCTCCCACTACAATTCAATAGCAAAAGTAAAACAGGGCAGACCCAAATACAAGTAGTTATAAGTCTTCTTTAGTCTGAAGGTTTTTAGCCACTTTTGCTACCGTCGCCCTTGAACAGTCAAGAATACGGATGATTATATTATAGCCAGAAAATACTTACTAAGTAGTACAAAATTTATTAATTAAAATATAAAAATATATTATATGAAAAAATTTTCCACGGGTTCTACATTAGGTTTAAAATTAGATACTATATTTCTTATAATTTTAGGGGTTCCTTTATTATTGTTTGGAATTTACACGCATAACTTAAATCTTCCTCCAATTAATATAAAAGAGATTTGCGATAGTTCTCATGCTAATGAGAAAATATCTAATATTAGATGCGCAGCAGCTATGGGTATGGCAATTGGGGTTAGGTCCTTTTATCCGTTTACGGATACGTTTATAACTGAGTAAAAAATATTGAAAAGCATTATTCTAGATTATTGTTGACCTTCTCCCCTACCTAAAGGAAGGGGAGAAGGTCAATCAAATATTTCCTCTGTTTCTAAAAATGCTCCATCTGGAGCTTTTTTATAAACTGCGCAAAATATCCTGTAAATGCCTAAAACAATTCTAAGAATTGTACTTTAAATCCAATTAAAAATACTCAACTATTCATAGCATCCTATCTTGATCTATGGTATAATCTTCTTAATTTAAACACACATAAAACTATGAATGAAAAAACGTTAGTTGCCTTTGATTACGCTATAAAATATCTCCTAAAGGATAAAGGTGATTATGATATTGTTGAGGGATTCATATCAGTTATCCTATCTTCACAAGGCTATTCTCCTGTTAAAATCAAGGCTCTGCTTGAAACAGAAACTAACCGCGAAGATAAAGAACTTAAGCGCTCTATCGCTGATCTGATAGTCGAGGATGAGCAAGGAAATAAATATATCGTCGAGATCGATCGCTCTTACACAAACCTATTCCTGCACAAGGCTTGCTTTAATAGTAGCCGACTAATAGTAGATAGTATCTCGGGTAATGAGGATTATTCAACTATCAAAAAAATCATTCATATTAACTTACTATATTTTCCTTTTGGCGGCATGAAGGCTCCAATTCAACATGGAAAAACAGTTTTCCACGAGGTAGATACTCAGCACCCGCAAAATGTGCATATAATGGATATTGGCATGCAATCCTTCGACGCTCCTAATATTTTTCCAGAATATTTTGTGATTTCCGTACCTTTGTTTGATGACATCATCAGAAATGAGCTAGATGAATGGCTATACATGATGAAACACTCTGAGGTCAAGGAGGATTTCAAATCACCCTACATGCAAAGAATTGCAAACCGACTTAATGTCTTAAAAATGAGCCCTGCAGACCGTAATGTTTATAGAGCCTCTCGGAACGAAACTCTGAAAGAACGTGACTATATAGTCTCCGCCGAAGAAAAAGGTAAGGCCGAAGGTAAAGCCGAAGGTAAGGCCGAACGCGACATCGAAATCGCTACAAACTTGCTTCTGGCTGGTTTATCGGTTGACGTAATAGCTGGCTCCACCGGACTCTCTATTTCACAAATTGAAGCATTAAAATCCTCATGACTAGTGATACTGAAAATAATTCTGAAGCAATTTTAGAAAAAACTGCTATAAACATGCTTAAAGAAAAACTAGATGACACTTTAATTAAGTCAGTTACTGGCTTTTCTCAAGATGACTTAAACAAAATTAAAAATAAATTATAATCTGAGGGATTAAAAATGAATAAAGGCGAATTTGTAAATCACATAGCAGAGCAATATGCTTGTACTAAAGTAGAAGCGGAGAAGGTAATCGATATGTTTACTTCATCAGTAATTGATGCGCTTGGATCTGGAAACGAGATATCTCTTGTCGGGTTTGGTAATTTTTCTGTAAGCAAAGTAGCTGCAAAAAATGGTCGCAATCCCCGCACCGGAGAACCTTTGAAAATTGCCGCTTATAATCAACCAAAGTTTAAGGCTGGTCAAAAGCTCAAGGATGCAGTGAATTCAAAATAAATAACAATAATTTTAAGGTATGAATATTATGCAAAACGGCACTGTAAAATGGTTTAATGCAACTAAGGGCTATGGTTTTATAGAGCCAGATGACAAATCAAATGATGTGTTTCTCCATATTTCTGCGGTAGAACAAGCTGGTATTAGAGACCTCAATGAAGGTCAGAAAATTAGCTTTGAGACAGAAACGCATAACGGCAAGATATCAGCAATTGATATTAAATTGATATAAAACTAATATATAATTACACAATCAAGTACGTTAAAAAAACATTAATTATCAAGATGCCAAGAAAGATTTTTGGTTATTGTGCCTCGGTCAAATTGGGGTTGGAAATTATTCTTCTTAACTAGTGTTACGTTATATGTTCACCGACCGTTTAAAAGTTACTAAACTTAATTGGCTATATTTTGATCTAGATAGCTACTTCGCTACTATTGAGCAGCATCTGAATCCCGCTCTTCGTCATAAACCTATTGTCATTCTTCCATTAATGTCTGATTATACATGTGCGATTGCGGCTAGTTTTGAGGCCAAGCAGTTAGGAATTAAAACCGGCACTAAGATTCATGAAGCAAAAAAACTCTGTCCTGATTTAATCTGTATTCAAGCCCGCCCTGACGTTTATACCAAATATCACCATTTGATTTTTACGGAGATTAATAAATATCTTTGTATAGATCATATTTTTTCTATTGACGAAGGGGCTTGCCTACTCACTGGCAATCAATCACAGAAAAAGGTGGCTATGGCGGTGGCTAGACAAATCAAAGACGGTATAAAGCAAAATGTTGGTGAGTATATAACCTGTTCAATAGGTATCGCTCCTAACCGATACTTAGCTAAAATTGCCACTACAATTCAAAAGCCGAACGGAATAACTGTTATCTCTCCTGAAGATATACCAAACGCCCTATTCCCTTTGAAATTAAGAGCCCTACCCGGTATCGGTGCATCTACACTTAAACGCTTGGAGCACGCAGGTGTGAATTCCGTAGAAAAACTATATCAACTAAATTCTAATCAACTAGAGGCGGCGTGGGGCAGTGTTAATGGTAAGAAATGCTGGTACTTACTACGAGGCGTAGATCTACCAATTGAAGTGATTAAAAAATCTGCTATAGGTCAAAGTCAAGTTATAGACCCCGTGGATCAAGAAGCTGGGTTAGCCAGAAATATAGTACTAAGCCTAATTTTAAAAGCCGCAAGGCGCTTGAGAGCCAAAACCTTGTACGCCTCAGGGATAGTGCTTCACATCACAACGCATGCTGGTCATGTTTTGAAAACTAGAATAAAGATAAGCCCCTCAAACGATAGTACTCTTATATCTAAAACTATATTAAAAAGCTGGGATAATATGGTGTTTCAACATAATATTATTAAGGTGAAGAAAATTGCAGTTTCTTTTGTTGATCTTGTGGCAGAATCTAAACAACTAAGTTTTGACGATCTTGGTCTTGTGAAACGAAGACAAGCCATATCCTCAACTCTCGATAAAATTAATAAACAATTCGGAGCAAATGCTGTTTCTTTGGGCTTGCTCAAGCCGAAAACTAAAAAAGACGATGCTATTGCATTTGGTCATATTCCAGAGGGGCTTTGATATACCGCACCAAAGTCTCCCATATTTACTAATTAGAATCGCACTGGGTATTGCATTATGCGCCCACTCTAAAGTTGTAATTCTTGTTCCTAAGTACTTACTCTAGCATAGCCAATTAATTTTGACATCCAATTCTCATTTTCTAGCTAAGTAATGACTTTTTAATACTTTGTTTTCTGAGATGACAATATGGGGTCTATCTACATAAAGGGTAACCGTTCGGTAAACCCGGTCTATTTTTAAAAATAAATACTGATTATGCTAATGTTTTCAAACAAAACAAAGGTATAGCGGTATGAGAAGGGGCAATAATAGAAGTGTAATATCATCGGAAGTTAAGGGGGAGCTGCTGTTAAAATTGAAAACTAGAGAATACCCAGTACCGATGCTTGCAAAAGCATATAATGTATCGCGCGCAACTCTCTATAAATGGCGAAAGAATTATGATTTTGACCTTGCAATGCAAGATTTGCTTCCTGTTTCGGACGTAGAAACTAGTAATTTTGTTGAAGTAAAACTAAGCGCCCCCGCTTTGCGCAGAGTTCAAAGTTTGGTCAAGGCCTCGCTCACATTTTCGGAGTTTTCACTTGTGATTGAAGGTGAGTTTTGTAATAGCAGGCTAATATCGTTACTTCAAAACTTGGAGGCATCATGTTAGGCTTTTCTCATGACGTGAGAATTTATCTCTGCCTTGGTCATACTGATATGCGTAAAGGTGTACATGGTTTGGCATTATTGGCTTCTTCATTGATTAAAGATGAGGTTAAATCTAGTAATATTATTGTTTTTCGAGGAAAATCTGCGGATAAAATTAAAATATTATGGTGGGATGGGCAAGGATTTTGTTTGTTTTACAAATGTTTTGATAGTGGCAAGTTCATCTGGCCAAACACGCAAGATAAAGGGTCGATCGGCGTTACCAAAGCGCAATTATCAATGCTTATTGAGGGGGTCGACTGGAGAAATCCTAGATGGTCAAAACCGCCTCATTATACTGGATAAGCTGCTAAAGAATGGTTCGTTTTATATGCACTAAACCCTTGTATTATAAGGGGTTACGTGGTATATTCCTTCTATGAAAATAGAACTTAAAAACTTACCAACGGATTACAGTATTTTGCATCAAATTATCATTGATCTAAATACAAAATTATACACTCTTACCGAAGAAAATCAATTTTTAAGAGAGCAACTAGCTTTGCTTAAAGCTAAGCGCTTTGGCAAATCATCAGAGCAATTAGCTAAACTTGATAAGCAAATAGAAGAGCTTGAGCTTTTAATTGAGGAGAATGAAGTTACTAGCCCGGTTCAGGCGAAAACTGGAGATGAAGAACCGGAGTCAGGAGCGTCAAAAATACGTGCTAAGCGTAAAGCGCTTTCTGATCATCTTCCAAGAACAGAAATTATTATACCAGCGCCAACTAACTGCCCATCATGCGGCGGGCATGAGTTTCGGAAGATTGCTGATGATGCATCTGAGATTTTAGAATATGTACCATCGTCATTTAAAGTAATCCGAACTATCAGACCAAGATGCGCTTGCGTCAATTGCGAGCAGATTGTCCAAGGCGAAGCTCCTGGCAATACTATCGATAAAGGCAAGGCTGGTCCTGGGTTGCTTGCTCATATCCTAACATCAAAATATTGCGATCATTTGCCAATTTATCGTCAGTCACAGATGTATGAGAGAGAAGGAATCGAGCTTGCTCGAAGCACAATGACCGGATGGGCGAGCCAGTGTGCTTTATTAATTTTGCCAGTAATTGATGAATTAAAAAAATCAATATTTAGCGCCGATCATATTCATGGAGACGATACTCCAATTAAAGTATTAGCGCCTTCGCTTGGCAAAACAAAGATTGGCAGATTATGGACATATGTTCGTGATGGCCGAAATTATGGCGATAATATCCCACCAGCTGTATGTTACTTTTACAGTCCTGATCGAAAGGGCGCAAGACCAGCTGAGCATTTAAAGGACTACAACGGAGTGTTGCATGCTGATGCTTATAGTGGCTATGATAAATTATATGGTGAAAATATAAGTGAGGCGGCTTGTTGGGCTCATGTTAGGCGCAAATTTTATGAAGTGACGTTAATAAGTGATAATGCCACTATTGCGACGAATGCAGTTGAAGAAATTGGTAAAATTTATGACGTAGAGCGATCGATTCGAGGGCGAGATCCGAATGAGCGGTTGGAGGTTCGAATACAGAGCTCAAAGCAATTAGTTGAGAATCTATTCATTAGTTTTAAAAAGAATCATAGCAAATTGCCGCAAAAAAGCGCGACGGCTAAGGCTATTGCGTATGCACTTAATAATGAAATAGCATTAATGCGTTTTTTAAGCGATGGTAAAATCGAAATCGATAATAACGCAGCCGAGCGAGCTATGCGAGTAATTGCCCTGGGCCGCAAAAACTGGTTATTCGCAGGATCTGACCGAGGCGGAGAAACGGCGGCTGGTATATACTCATTAATCGAAACCGCCAAATTAAACAACATAAACCCATGGCAATATCTGCATTCTGTGCTTGCAACAATACAAGACCACAACTCCACCAAAATACAAGACCTGTTGCCTTGGAATATTAAACTATTACCTTGAATATTCCAGACCGGGTTTACCGAACGGTTACTTTTGTTTGAAAACATTAGCATAATCAGTATTTATTTTTAAAAATAGACCGGGTTTACCGAACGGTTACAAGATATGTAGAATTTCACCTACTTGCGCCTCCTCTAGTTCAGAATGAGCTAGTTTTGCATTCATGATCGTGCCAGACCACATAACTTTTCCCAATTGTGATGGTTTGATTGGAGCATCGAAAACCTTAACCTGACTTCCAATTAAGTTAAAACTTTCACTGCCACCTTCTGTCTTTTTTGGATAGATAAAACGCTTTAATGGCCACCACAGCACCAAAAACCAACCAAAAGACAAAATTCCAAGGGCTGCAAGTTGATAATGAATTAAATCCTCTAATGCTGGATAAAAATACAGTAACCCCGATACACTTAAGGCACCAAATCCAAGGAATAAAAACCCAATCCCAGGAATGGTACTAAATTCAATAGCAATACAACAGAACCCAACAATTAACCAAATTTCTATATAAGACATGTTCATAATTTTAATTTTAAATACCTGTTTCTTTTACTTGCCATTACCTTTACTAGCCTTCAATCTATCAAAAATAGTCATCGCTTGGGTAATAAAACTACTTGGATCAGAAAGGTTGGCTGGTAATATAACGGTATTAGTTTTTTGAGCAAATTGACCAAATGACTCTACATACTGCTGAGCAATT
>Ga0209480_10002291_pt1 | contig 13244 bp, 9 predicted proteins | sample JI61114C2DNA_FD_187501 | JGI IMG/M metagenome (GOLD analysis project Ga0209480, IMG submission 187501) | Wastewater effluent complex algal communities from Wisconsin, to seasonally profile nutrient transformation and Carbon sequestration -... | ecosystem: Engineered > WWTP > Effluent > Algae...
CATCATTGGTTGGAACACTACATTTGGATTGTCCATATCTCCGCTGAAATAGCGGTCAATACGCAACCAATGCATCTCGTGTCCACGAAGTACTTCTGGTTTACCTACTACTGAAACGTTATTTTCTGCATTACAAGCTACTACGCAAGCACCGCAACCATTACAAGAGTTTAAGTCTACACTCATTCCCCATTTAACACCCGGTCGGTCGTAAACAGGATAAATGGTTCCTTGTCCTTCAAACTTCTCCAATCCACCGTAAGGTTTCAGTTCAGCTTCACGCTCGTCTCTGATTTCTGTAGGATGGGCTTTGTATTCAGCAAGGGTAATTTCTTTCATTACCTCTGTACGATTACCATAATCAGTATCGTAACGGCTATGTGTTTGTGTAAGGGCTACAGGATATGTTTCTTTGGTAGCTTCTACTTTTACTGCGCTATTAGAAAGGCTTACAGTAGCACCGTTTAATCCTGCAAAAATGAAGGCGTTTTTACCAACACCAGCAGCAGCTTTACCAATCTTCTCACTGCGTCCGTAACCAACTGCAATACCAACGGTATTTTCTTGTGTTCCAGGAATGATCAGAACAGGTAGTTCTAAAGATTTTCCGTTTACGGTAACTTTTACAACTGGCTTTGGAGGATTTACTTCATAGTCATCCGCCTGTCCATTATTTTTCAAATCTATACCTACTAAGGTCTTAGCCAAAGCAGGAGAAATAATTACATAGTTGTCCCAAGTGGCCCTTGTAACTGGATCTGGTAATTCTTGTAACCATGGGTTAGAAGCACCTTGACCAGCACCAATACCCACTTTTTCATACAATACCAATTCCAATTCTCCGCCTTTCTTAGCAGAACTTGCAGCAGCAACAGCAGCAGCAACGGCAGCTCCGTTGAAGGCAGCACCACTTACTGCAGGTGCAGTAGCTGGATTGATGACACCGTCTTGAAGGGCTTTATCCCAACCGGTTTCACCACCTACTTTTACAGACCAATAATTTTTTACAAAAGCCAGATAGTCTACACTAGATCCACTCCATTTTAACAAGCTATCTTGCCACTGACGTGTTTTGAATAGCGGATAAATAGTAGGTTGAATCAATGAGAAATAACCTGTTTTTGCTTCTGCATCGCCCCAGCTTTCTAAGAAATGATTGTCAGGCAATACATATTTACAAAGCACGCTAGTTTCATCTTCCTTAGTATTGAAAGAGATACTTGCTTTTACTTTTTTAAGACCAGCATTAAATTTATCAGCATCAAACCAGGTATAAGAAGGATTGGCTCCAGAGATCAATAAAGCGCCTACAGTTCCGGCGTTCATATCTTCTACCAATTTAGCAAAATCGGCATCAATACCTGCGCGATAGTTAGAAGTAACTGCCCAGTTAATGGTTTTGCCACCTGCACCAACAGCTTCGTTGATAGCGTTGACAATCACTTGAACATTTACATCATTGCTACCACTTACAACTAGTGCAGCACCTTTATTTTCAGCAAGTGTTTTAGCAGCTTTCTCAATACCAGCTTTCAATTTTGAATTGCTGATACCAGTAACACCTGCACCATTTACCGCACTCAATAAAGCAGCAGCAATAGCAGCTGTTTCAGAAGGACGGTGTAAGTATTTTTCATCGGCATTAGCACCAGTTAAACTTGCTACACTTTCAAAATGAATGTGCTTGCTCATTTCTGGATTCTTCTCATTGATCTTTTTGCCTTTTGAATATTGTTTGGCAAATTCTACAGGGCTCAACCAAGTACCTAAGAAATCAGCGCCCAAGCTTACAATAGCTTTTGCGTTGTCAAAATGGTATGATGGTATGGCTTTCTTGCCGTAAGTTAATTCGTTGGCCAGCAACATGCCGCTATAAGAAACTGCGTCATAAGTTACGTGGCGGCTACCAGGATATTTTGCCAAGAATTGCGCAATGGTTTCCTTGGTGCTAGGAGAAGTGATGGTGCTGGTTAAAACAACAACAGAACCATTTAAACCAGTCAATGCATCTGCAATAGATTTATCCGCTGCTTCAAATGTTACTTCTTTACCATCAATAGTAGGGAAGCGTAAACGAGCAGTATCATACAAATCCAAAACTGCAGCTTGTACACGAGCAGAAGTACCACCTTCTGTTACATGGCTAAGGTCATTACCTTCTAGTTTGATGGGTCTACCATCACGCACTTTGGCAACAACGCTAACTACGTCTCCGTCCTGTACATAAGTGGTAGCATAGTATTTAGAAACACCAGGTACTACTTCTTCAGGTCTGTTTGCAAAAGGAATTGATTTTTTAACAGGCATCTCGCAACTAGCGGCCGCGGCGGCAGCAGCTGTGCTGAATCCCAAGTATTTCAAGAAATCCCTTCTTGGGGCTTTGGCTTCTAAGAAGCTTTTACTTTCATCAGCAACAAAGGGTAATTCTTCTTTGAATTCGTCTTTGACGTCTTTGTTATAAGCTTCAGACTGATTCAGCTCACCAAAACTTTGCCAGATCTTTTTTTGCTCCATAATATGTTGGTTGATAGCTTGAGTTGTTTGCGCGCAACCCGGCTCCTGTTATATTGTACAAAAACATACCACCTGAGTGGTATGCAGTTATCCTAGATTAATAGTGACATTTTTGACATTCTGTTCCACCAATAGCTTCTACGGTAACACCCTTGGTGCTATCCATCTTGCCTGATTTCAGGTCTTGATGGTATTTTTCGTAGATACTGTAGAACCCGTTGTCTTTGAACTGAACCTTGGTTTCACGGTGACAGTTAATACACCAACCCATGCTAAGGTCAGCAAACTGCTTTACTTCATCCATCTTGTTGATTTCACCATGACAGGTTTGACACTGTACTTGACCAGCTTTTACGTGCTGAGAGTGGTTGAAATAAACGTGGTCTGGTAAGTTGTGAATCCTAACCCATTCAATTGGCTTAGACTTAGTAGCGTCATAAGGTTTGCCTGCTTCAAAACCGGCATACTTATACAATTTCTGAATTTCCTTGGTTCCGTCTACTTCTACACCAGCTTCTGTATAAAGTTTGTCACCCTTGTACTCATTAATAGCTTGGTGACAGTTCATACAAACGTTCACACTTGGAATATTAGAATGCTTTCCTTCTTGTGCACCACCATGGCAATACAGACAGTTAATCTGATTTACACCGGCGTGAACTTTATGAGAGTAATAAATAGGTTGTTCTGGTTGATAGTCTTGCATGCGTCCTAATCCCATAGCACCTTTGGTAGTTAGGTAACCACCAACAATAAATAGCAAAACAGCAATAAAAGCAATGTTGCGCTTATTTCTCAAGAAAGGAATAGGAGTGGTTTCTGGTTCGCCAATGCGCTCATCAGAGAGTTTTTTCAGGTTGCTGTTCACCTGTAATAAGATCAAGGCTACAACAGCCAAAACCAACGTAAGGATTCCAAACAATAAAGTGTTGTCACCTTCTTCTACCGGAGCGGCTGCACCAGCGGCTGATTTTTCAGAGCCAGGAACAGGTACACTCTTAATGTAAACCAAGATGGCGTCAATATCCTTGTCTGATAAACCAGGAAACTGGTTCATGGCAGTCTTATTGTACTCATTGTACAGGTTATTGGCGTAAACATCCCCGGTTTTCAGGAAGGCTGCACTATTCTTGATCCAAGCATTCAACTTGGTTCTGTCTGGCCAACGGTCTTCAACACCTGCAAGGGCTGGACCTGTCAACTTCTTATGAACAGCGTGACAAGAAGCACAATTGGTGCTGAATAAGGCTTTCCCGTCTTGCGCGGCTACAGAGCCGGCAAAAAAAGAACCCAGAAATAGTAAAACGCTTAAAAGCAGTGTTTTGGGCATAGATCTAAAAGATATCATATTCACAAACTGTGGTTCTAGGTGTGGAAAAATATCCGTGAACGGGTGCAAAAATATGTCACGAACATGACAAAAACTAAAGGTTTAAAAAAAAAATTTAGTGAGGACTGGCTTGCGTTTCAGCGGATTGTGGAACAAATGGCCAAATTCATGTCATAGAATTGTAAACGATTTTGTTGAAACGGGGTTATTTGTTCTGTGGTAAAAGATTAGTCAAAATTTTATCCCACTTTTGAGAAATGTTTAAACGCCTGCAGGAAAAATGGGGGGTCAGTACCCGTCAATTCTGGATCATTTTCATTGTTTTTGGATTAACTGGTACCACAACTGCCTATATAACCCGTTATGTAGCAGCCTGGTTAGGGCTGGGGCCCGATAGTTTCTGGCTTTGGAAGTTATTGCTCCGAATTGGCATGCTATTAATAGGATATCAAGTGCTTTTATTAGGCTATGGTGCCTTATTGGGTCAATGGGCGTTTTTCTGGAAATATGAGCAGAAATTGCTCCAAAAACTGGGTTTTTTGCCCAAAAACACCCAAAAACTGGCCATTTTTGCCTCTGGAGCCGGTTCCAATGCCGCCAAAATTATTGCCCATTTTAAAAACCACCCTACTATTCAGATAGTATTGATTGTTTGTAATAAACCAGCAGCTGGAGTCTTAAAAATTGCCGCCGAAAATGGGATTCCTACCCTACTCATAGAAAAAGATCGTTTTGCCAAAGGCGATGGTTATTGTCCAGAATTGCTTGAAAAAGGGGTGAATTTTGTGGTTTTGGCGGGTTTTTTATGGAAAATACCCCAAACCCTGATTGCAGCTTATCCCAACCAAATCATCAATATTCATCCAGCCCTATTACCAAAATATGGTGGAAAAGGCATGTATGGAGCCAAAGTGCATGAAGCCGTGATTGCCGCAGGAGAAAAAGAATCAGGCATTACCATTCATTATGTAAATGAGCATTATGACGAGGGGGCTACTATTTTTCAAGCCACTTGCAGCATTCACCAAGGCGATGATGCAGATAGTTTGGCCCATAAAATCCACAGTCTAGAACACCAACATTTTCCCTTGGTCATTGAAAGACTATTGGTTAAATAAAATTGGTTTTCCCTTAAATCTTCTTGAAATTGGGTATTCAAATCTTGAATGCCATGCAGTTTTGTTCCCGTTTATGTATCCTGTTTTGTTTTGGAATCCTATTAAAGTCTAGTCTATCGGCCCAAGGCCTAGTTCCTGGACTCCCAGAAAAAAATGGTTTTTCCGCTGAGCGATTGGCCAAGATTGATAAAATTGTACAACAATATATTGATAGTGGTTGGATCAATGGGGCTATTGGCTTAGTTGCAAGAAATGGTCAAATAGTGTATCACAAGGGTTTGGGTTTTGACAACAAAGCTGCTGGAAAACCCTTGACCAAGGATGCCATTTTTAGAATTGCGTCTCAAACAAAAGCCATTACTTCTGTGGGCGTGATGCAATTGGTGGAGCAGGGAAAAATCTTATTAGACGATCCTATTAGCAAATACATTCCTGCATTTAGAAAGCCGCGCGTATTAGAAAAATTCAACAAAGCGGACAGCAGTTTTACCAGTATTCCTGCAAAAAAAGAAATCAGCATTCGCGAATTACTCACGCATACATCGGGCATTGGCTATGCCCAAATTGGTGATCCTGTTACTACTGCCATTTACGCCAAAGCTGGCGTGGTGGGCGGCATTGGGGTGCAAGCGGGCATGACACTCTCAACAAATATGTTAGCTCTTGCCAAGCTTCCGCTATTGCATCAACCTGGTGAAAAATGGACCTATGGATTGAATACCGATTTATTAGGTTATTTAATTGAAGTAGTCAGCGGCATGAGTCTAGACGCTTATTTCAAGAAACATATTTTTGACCCCATTGGTATGAGCGATACTTATTTCTATTTACCAAAAGAGAAGCAAGCAAGACTAGCTATGTTGCACACAGAAGATAGTTTAAAACACGCTATCCCAATGCCTGCAGTGATTAGGGTTAATGGACAATTTGATAGAGACTATCCCAATACGGTTGGTGGAAGTTTTTATTCTGGTGGTGGTGGATTAGCGTCTACGGCATTGGATTACGCTAAGTTTATGCAGATGCTGCTCAATGGTGGAGACTATAATGGCAAACATATTATTAGCAAAGCCAGTCTGCGTTTGATGACCACCAATCAAATTGGCAACCTATCTAGAAACCCTCAAAAAGATGTGAAATTTGGTCTTGGATTTGAGCTGGTAACAGCCTCTAATTATGGACAAAGTTATGTGTCCATGGATAGCTTTTTTTGGGGTGGTATGTTTAGCTCAACCTATTGGATAGACCCACGCGAAAAGATAGTGGCACAATTTGTTTTACAAATGTATCCATCAAGCCATGGCGATATCAACGAGAAGTTCAAAGTGCAAGTTTACCAAGCATTACAATGATGATTCTCGGAATAAAATTAAAATGCCCGTTCTTTTGAAACGGGCATTTTTTTTATTTTTTAGCAGGGCAAGTATTGAGCCCAACCAGTGTGTAAAGGGGACAAAAACTAATAGCTGATGTTGCTAAGAAAACGCCACCTAATACTAGTAAAACAATTCCAACGGTACCTTCTACAGTTCCTGTAAAATACAGTGCAGCAAAAATAGCTGCTACAATAATGCGAAGAATTCTGTCTGTGTTGCCCATGTTCTTTTTCATGCAATCGGTTTTAGGGTTTGTGATGCAACAAATTAACCAATTGAAATTGGAATAAAAACTGCGTTTTGTCACATTTCAAAAATATCTGACCGTTGGGCAAAAAAAAATCCCGGCAGGCCGGGATTTTCAAATCAATGTATTGTTCTACTATCCCGGTACACGGGAAATGTATTTTTCAATTTCTTTTAATTGATCCAATACCTGTTGGGTCTTGGGTTTGCAGGCTTTTGCCTTGCGGAAAAAGTCTTTTGCTGCGCGGAACTCTCTTTTGTTCATAAAGATCTGACACATGCTCAAATAAGCCACTGCCTCACTTTCTTTATCAGGAATCCCAGCCCTAATGGCCGCACGGATATAGGTTTCGCCCTGCTTCAAGTCTCCTTTTTGCATAGACATCATACCCAATTGCAATTTGTTGGCACCCTCTGCTTCTGCCATAGGAGAACCCAAGGAAGAACTCATTTTCAAGTGCTTTTCAGCGCTGTCAAAATCCTGCTTCATCATGGCCAGATTACCCAAGATGGTGTAATAGGTAGACCTAACGGGTTTGTACAACAAAGCCGGGAACCAGATGCTGGCCAAAATGCGTTCTACTTCTTCAATATCGCCCGCTTCCATAGGACCCTGAATCAAACGCATGGGTCCAATAAAGAAATGACTGGCAAAACCAATCAGGGCCAAGAAGTAAATAGGGAATGTGGGCCAAAAACCAGTACCGGTAAGGTTTAAAGCCACCCCAATCAATACCACCAAGATGCTCAACCAGAAGCGGTATTTGATAATAATATTATAGAATTTCATAGTCCGTCTTATTTGAAAGTGGGCAAAGATAATGGAATTGGGGCTTATCCATGCTTAGCATCGTTCACTTCAATCCAATATCCTTCTGGATCCTTGAGCCAGATCTGGTGTACCCCGTCTACCCTAGTGGTAATAGCACCGGGAACTCCCTTCACGTCTTCATAGCCAATTTTAAAGCTTTGTAGCCGCTTGGTAAACACATCAATAGATGGCACGCTCATACAGAGGTGGTTGTTCTTAAAGTATTCCTTGGGCTTTTCTGCCCCCTGAATAATATGCATGGCAATTCCAGGTCCAATGGTAAACCAAGCGTGCTTTCCATCATGAAAAGGCTCAGCCAGGGTATCAAACTGAAGCACGTCTCTATAAAAACCCGCTTCTTTTTCCAGATCCACCACATACAAAGCCACATGGTCAATGGTAATCCGGGGTTGGTTGTTTTTTTGGGCATTTGCGCCATTAAATTGGCCAGAAACCAAGAGTATAATGGCAGCAAGCAAGATTTGTTTCATGTGCAAGATTGAAGACCTAAAATAAGCCATTCCGCTTGCTTTTTTAAAAATGCATACGCTTTAAAGCAATAAACTACTATTTTTGCCGCCTGTAAAATGAAAATTTTTACATGGTTTCGTAGTTCAATGGATAGAATAGGTGTTTCCTAAACACTAGATCCAAGTTCGATTCTTGGCGAGACCACAAAGCCCTGGCACAAAGTGCCGGGGTTTATTTTTGCGAAGAGGCGTCCCAAGCTCGCTTGGGTAAGCCGATGAGCAAAAATAAACCCCCAGCAATCGCAGATTGCTGAGGGGCTTTGAGTAAGTTCATTACGGGAAGAAGACTGACCGAGTCAGCGAGGTCAGGCAATCTTGGCTCTCATCAACATCATCTCTTGGATGCCAATGATCTCAGGCAATCTTGGCTCTCAAAACACCATCTCTTTGACTTCAAATCAGTCAACAGATTTTAATTTATTAAACCCACGTATAATTAAATCAAAAAGAACAGGGTTTTACTTCCTAACTAATAAATTAGGATCTACATAATTTCCATTCTTATCACTCAACCCAAATTCAAGGCCAATTTCACCATTTGAAAGTTTTCCAGATTTACCTATAATTTCTCCTCTTTTTACAATTTGTCCAATATTCAATTTGGTGTTAATCCCAGTGTATGTACTATAGATATTATCATGTTTAATTATTAAAATATTTTCTCCCATCATTTCACCAACAAACTTCACCTCACCATCTTTTACACTTTTAATATTAGAATTTAAAGGCACTTGAATATTTAATAAAGAATTTTTGGTTTGAAATTTAGTGTTTGGAATGTTTTCTAAACCAAATTGATTTTTAACTTCCCCACCATCCACTGGCCAAATCAATAAGCTATCTACAATGGCTTCAAACTTTATATCTGTCTCTTTGGGCAACCCACCTTTTTGAGCTGAAATCTTAATCTCAATTTTGGGTTTTGATGTATCGTTATTATTATAACCCTTATTCAATTCAAATTGAGTATTATTAATAGTCTCTTTGTTTGAATTTATTTCAGATGATATAGAATATGATTTTTTTGAAATAACTGAATTAGTTGGATACTTAAAAGATGGGATTTTCTCAACAGCTGCTTTAATAGAAATAGAAAATACTGAAATTGAAATTAAAACAAGTGGAAAAATCATTAGTCGTCTTGCATAAGAGAATGTAGGTTTATTTGAATTGGTAATCATAAATAATCTGCGTTTTATTGATGAATAAAAAAAATATTGTGACGGATTAAGAAAATATTCGCCATAATGAGAACGAAGCAACATTCTTGCAAATACATCCGGATTATTATTGTCAATTGATGATTCATCAGCTATAAATTCATGAATATCCTTGATTTCTTTTTGTATCAACCAATTAAATGGATTTACCCAAAATAAAGTTGAGACAAGTTGACAAATCAAACTATCTAAGGTGTGTTTTTGCTCTATATGTGTTAATTCATGTTTAAATATTTGTTGTCCAATAGGATCATCAAGAGAAATAGAATCTTTCCAGAAAAGATTATTTAAAAATGAAAATGGTGCTTCCTCAATATTTGTTTTTATTAAATAAAAACCATCCATTTTGGTGACTGGAAATTTGCTTTTAATAAAATAAATCTTAATCACATTTTTAATAAGTTGTATTGTTAAGATAAAAGCAATAATCAATATAATAAACAAGAGTAAAAAACTCCATTCAAAATCATTGCCCTTCTTTAAAATAGATTCCCCTGCAATAAATGTATAAACTCTATTTGCGCTTTTTAATCCATTAAAATCAGGTGTTACAATATTGAAACGGATTAAAGGAATAATTAGACTTGCTATTAGACTAAATAATAAATAGAATCGATTGTAGTAATGGAAATTTTTGTTTTTGAGTACTAAATGATAATTCAAATAAAAAACACCAGAGATAATAATTGATTTTAAGATGTATAACAAAAGGAATTGACTATCCATTATTTTTCTTCTTTAATTGTTTTAATAAAAGCTCTAGTTCGGAAATTGACATCTGTTTTTTATCAACCAAAAATGAAATTACATTAGAATATGAGCCATCAAAATAACGCTCTGTTAACCCTTCAATTCTTTGGCCTGAATATTCTTCCTTTGACACTTTTGGAAAATAAAAGTTATTTCTGTTAGGATTTTGTATCCCTACAAATTCTTTTTCTACCAAAATCTTTAAAAGAGTAGCAATTGTATTATGATGTGGTTTGGGTTCTTCAAGTGCTTCCAAAACATCCTTTATAAACCCCCCTTTATTTAATGTCCATAGTGCATTCATTATTTGTTCTTCCGCCTGTGTCAATTTCTTCATATCATTCTAACTAATTAATTAGTCTAAATTATGACTATTTATTTAGTTAGAAAATTTATTTTTAAAAATTTTCATATATAAAAATTTAAATGAACCTAAATCTGATTTATTTAATTGAAAATCAATCATTTAATTCAATTCAAAAGAATTGACTTTCATTAAATTCTTGATTAAGTTCGATTGCTGAAGCGGCTTTGAGTAAGTTCAATACGGGAAGAAGACAAACCGAGTGCAACGAGGTTTGGCAATCTTGGCTCTCCTAAACATCATCTCTTGGATGCCAATGATCTCAGGCAAAATTGACCCTCAATCACCATACTCTAAATATCAAATCCTCCATTTTAACCGCTTATAATTCATCTTAATAAATCATTGTTGATATTATTAATTTGTAGACACTAATTAATTTCTCACCAAGATGATGAAACCGATAAACTTATTAATTATATCCAGTTTCATTTTCACGATTATTTCTTGCCAATTTTCAAATAAATCAAATTTCAATTTTGATTTAGAAAAAACAACAGAGAATAATAAACTTCCAACTGGGTGGAATATTTGGGGCTCTACAAAATATTTGGTTAAAACAGATTCAACAATAAAACATTCTGGCAAATATTCAGTGTCAATTGAATCAACTGATTCTTTACAGGAAAATACTTTTGGCGGATTCTATTATCAAATTCCCGCAAAATATGCTGGTAGCCAAATTGAATTACGTGCGTATATAAAAATGCAAAATGTTTCAAATGGTTCAATTGGTTTAGTACTTAAAATAGAAGGGAATGCTAGTTTATTGAGTTTTGATAATATGTTAATGAAAAACATACAAGGAACCTCTGACTGGAAAATGTATTCGGTTCAATTACCATTATCAGAAAATGCTAAAACCATAACCATTGGGGCTATTCTAGCAGGAAAGGGCAAAATCAATGTTGATGATTTTCAAATTCTAATTGATGGAGAAGATCTAAGTAAAGCAGTTTTAAAGAAACAACCTACTACAAAAGCTGAAACAGATTCTACTTTTAATCAAGGCTCAGGTATAAATTCAATACACTTGACACCAGACAAAACAAAGAATCTTGTTATACTAGGAAAGGTATGGGGTTATTTAAAATATTATCATCCAGCGATAGCCAATGGATCATACAATTGGGATTTTGAGTTGTTTAGAATATTACCGAAAATCTTAGATAGTAAAAATCAAGTTGAGAGAAACAAAACACTTTCAGAATGGATTGTTAGTCTTGGACCACTATCAAAAGAAAAAGCAGACCCAATTGATAGTTCTTTTGTAAAACTATATCCTGATATCGATTGGATTTCAGATGTTACAATACTTGGAAAAGAATTATCAAATCATCTAATTCAAATCAAAAATGTCAAGAAGAGTTCTAACAATTACTATGTTTCTTTAGCAGAGAATATCCATAACCCAATATTTAATGAAAACCACTACAAACAATTTTCATACCCAGATGCAGGGTTTCGTTTATTGAGTTTATATCGATATTGGAATATTATTCAATATTATTTCCCTAATCGAAAATTAATGGATCAAAATTGGAATTCAGTTCTTTTAAACTTCCTCCCAAGATTCATTGAAGCAAGTTCGGCATTAGATTATAAACTATCAGCACTGATGCTAATTGCTCAAATTCAGGATTCTCATGCAAATATATGGGGCTACGATTCTGTATTAGAAAACTTCAAAGGAAAGTATCATGTCCCTATTGAAATAAAATTTATAGAAAATCAGGCAGTTGTAATTAAAGATTATCTCTACACAGCAAATGCTACATTAAATATTTTAAAAGGGGATATTATTAAAACCATCAATGGGAAGTCAATTGCAAATATTTTCAAAGAGAAACTACCCTATACACCCGCCTCAAACTACCCAACACAACTTCGAAATATTGAAAGAGAATTATTTAGAACAAATGATTCAACCATTCAAATATCTTTAGATAGAAATAGTAAAATTCAAAAATATTTGATTCAGACTATTAGGTATGATAATAATAACAAAGGAAATAAAACCGATACATGTTTTAAATATTTGAGTCCTGATATTACCTATTTATACCCTGGCACTTTCAAGAATAGCTATATGCCCTCTTTGACACCACTAATCTCAAAATCAAAAGGATTGGTGATTGACATGCGGTGTTACCCATCCGATTTTATGGTATTTACAATGGGTAATTATCTTAACTCAAAACCAAAATATTTTGTAAGAATTTCAGAACCAAGTATTCAATATCCAGGACTTTTTACCAATAAGAAACAAGTAATGATAGGTAATTCAAGTTCACCAACTGATCATTATAATGGCAAAGTGGTCATTCTGGTAAATGAAACAACACAAAGTCAAGCAGAATATACTACAATGGCATTTCGGGTGTCAAAAAATGCAATTGTAATTGGCAGTACAACAGCTGGAGCAGATGGGAATTTCTCTCAATTTTCACTGCCAGGTGGTATTACAACTTGGATCAGTGGTTTAGGTGTTTATTACCCTGATGGCAGAGAAACACAACGGGTTGGAATAATCCCCGACAAACTAGTTAAACCAACAATAAAAGGTATTAAGGAAGGTAGGGATGAATTATTAGAAGAAGCTATTAAAATGATAAATCAGAAATAGAAATTTCTCTTGGATATCAACTAAGTCAGGCAATCTTGATACCAAAAATTGATTATTTTAGAAAGAAATCCTATATTGAACATTACGATTAAGCTAGAAAAATTGGGCTCAGGACTTAATTGTAAAAAATAATTTATATGGACATCATTGCATTTTTAATACAGTATGATTACATTATCGTAGCGTCGGTACTTTTATCCTCATTTCTTTTCTATTACTATAGAAGAAAAAAAATTCATTATAGGATCAGGGTAGAAAAGAAGTTAAACGGAGATTTAGAATATAAAGCCGAACACAGAAGAGGTTTATTTCATAAATGGGAAAGTGGTTATCTTGGGCTACACTCAGTTGGTAAACCA
>Ga0209480_10002293_pt1 | contig 13222 bp, 15 predicted proteins | sample JI61114C2DNA_FD_187501 | JGI IMG/M metagenome (GOLD analysis project Ga0209480, IMG submission 187501) | Wastewater effluent complex algal communities from Wisconsin, to seasonally profile nutrient transformation and Carbon sequestration -... | ecosystem: Engineered > WWTP > Effluent > Algae...
CATTTTTCACTCATCATTACTTATATCCCAATATCTTCAGCATACTCTGCGCTGTTTGCTGCTTGGCATAAACCCAGTCCACTAACTTACCATTTTTATCATGCCCCACAATGATATGCTTTGGCGAAGGGATCAGGCAGTGCTTGATACCTCCGTAACCACTGATCTGGTCCTGGTAGGCGCCGGTATGGAAAAAGCCAACATATAAAGGCTCCCCGTCTCCGTTGACCTTTGGGAGGAATACTTCATTAATATGCTCTTCGGAATCGTAGTAGTCGTGGCTGTCGCAGGTAATCCCGCCAAGTACCACCCGTTGATAGTCGTGGTCCCATTTGTTGACCGGCAGCATCAGGAATTTTTCCCCGATTCCCCAGGTATCCGGAAGTGTGGTGATGAAGGATGAGTCGATCATGTACCAGGTCTCCCGGTCATTCTGTACCTTCTCCGCAATCACGCTGTAAATATGGGCCATACTCTCTCCTACCGTGTAGCTGCCAAATTCGGTGAAGATATTCGGCATAGGAACTTTGGCTTTTTTACAGGCCACTTTGATATTACGCACGATCTCATTGATCATGAACTGGTAGTCGTATTCAAATCCCAGGGAGTGCTTGATCGGGAATCCGCCGCCGATATTGATCGAATCCAGTTCGGGGCAAATTTTCTTTAACTGGCAATAGAGGTTGATGACTTTATTCAGCTCACTCCAGTAATAGATATCATCCTTAATTCCTTTATTCAGGAAAATATGCAGCATTTTCAGCTGGAATTTGCTTTCATATCCTTCGATCCGGTCCACGTAGAATTCAAGGATATCCTTGGCCCTGATGCCCAGTCTTGAGGTATAGAAGGGGAAGTTGGGTTCTTCTTCAGCAGCCACCCGAATCCCCAGTTTGAAAGGCACTTTCACAGAGTGAGCATAGTCCTTCAGTTCGTCCTTGTTATCCAGCACAGGGATCACATTGCTGAAACCTGTATTGAGCAGGTTGGCGATCCGGCGGGTATAACTTTTTTCTTTAAACCCGTTGCAGATAATATGGATATCCTTGGTGATCTTCTTTTTGGCATAGAGTTTTTTGATGATATCAATATCGTATGCATAGGAAGTCTCCAGGTGTATTTCATTCTTCAGGGCTTCTTCCACCACAAAACTGAAGTGCGAACTTTTAGTACAGTAGCAATAGTAATATTTGCCTTCATACTTATGTTTCTTAAACGCATTGGCAAACATCATTTTTGCCTTTTGAATCTGCATCCCGATCTTGGGCAGGTAGGTCAGTTTCATCGGGGTGCCATACTTGGCGATCAGGGCCTTCAGATCCAGGCCATTAAAATAGAGATTGCCATCTTCCACTTCGATCCCTTCCTGGGGGAAATTAAAAGTCTGCTTTACGAGGTCGTGGTAGGAATTTGTCATTTTTAGTTGAACGGGTTGAGCCAGATAATCTTAAAACCGTACAAAAGTATAGGTTTGGGGAAAATAGCCAGTAAAAATTTCAACAGGTGCATACGGTAGTAACTACCCCAGTTTATTCAGGAACAGCGGCAGCCCGGTCACCCACTGCCCGTCCACCATCAGCGAAAAAGAATATCGGCCGGGTTGGGGAAACTGGAGCTGGTTAAAATTGAGTACAATATTCGCAGCAGCAAACTGGCCATTTACCGGCGGACGGACGGTAATGACGCCTGTAACAGGCTGTAACAGGTCCTTGCCGGTACTGTCTGTCAGCTGAATTTTGAATTCATGATCACCAGTTTCTTTAACCCCGAAACGCAGGCGGCAGGCAATCGCACAGCCGGGATGGGTGACCGGGAACTGCGGAGCCTGAATACTGTCGAACGTGCCGACGATGGTGAGTTTGGACTGATTATCCTGCGCAAAATCGCAAAGGGTGAAAATTTCTGTTTCCATAAAAAATTATTGCCTGCAAGGTACTGCTTGATTTGTCCGGATTAAAATCAATCAGGAAAAAAAAGAAATTTTCTATCTTGGCCAAAACTTATCAGTATGAAAATGCGGCCCGTATTTACTTTTCTCTTGCTGAGTTTCCTCTCTATCCGCTCTTATGCTCAGGTCCTGGCAAATGACAGTACCAAAAATGACGGCACAGTAAAATTTGAACGGGTGGAAGTGGAAGCTTCTTACCCAGGCGGATCGTCAGCCTGGTTGAAATTCCTGACTAAAACGGTTAAAGGGGATGTACCAATGGACAATAATGCCCCGGCCGGAACTTACACCGTTATGGTACAATTTATAGTCAACCGGGATAGTTCGATTACTGATTTCAAAGCATTGACGAATCACGGCTATGGTATGGAACAGGAAGTGATCCGGGCATTGCATCTCTCCGGCAAATGGATTCCCGCGATACAGAAAGGTCGGCCGGTCAGGGCCTACCGGAAACAACCAGTTACTTTCCGGGTGGAAGTGGAAGGCCTGGACATTGAAACAGAAACACCCGGTGCGCTCTATCTCACTAAGGAAAACAAAGTATCCATCAAAGCGTTTAAAGTTAAAGATGAAGACCTGCTTGTAACGGTATCACAGGGTACGATCATCAAAAACGGAGGAGGAGAATACACGATTAAGCTTACGAAAAAGGACCGGGTTATTATTCGTTTGTACAATATAAAAAAAGACAGAAGTGAGGGGGAAGCGATTTTTGATGTGAGGGAGTGAATGGTGAGTGGATTTAACATTCGTTCAACTCTTTGTTAACAGATCAGGAAATAGTTTTGCGGAAACATTAAACCATGAAACCAATCCTGATCATTCTGCCGCTATTCATTTGTTCCGTAGCTTCTGCTCAGCTGGAGAAAGGCACCTGGAACCTCAGCACTTCCACCGACGCTCCTTTTAACCTTAACTTTGAATCCAGGGAACGTTTCAAATCTTACAATTTTAAATTCACTCCGAATATCGGGTATATGCTGAAAGACCGCTGGGAAGTGGGTGGCGGACCTGTGCTCAACTTCAACAAAGTGAATATCAAAGACAATTTTGGCAATCTCAATTATTCCAGCCGGGGAAACTCATACGGCTTCAATCTGTACACCCGGTATTACCTGAAATCAAAACATAAAGTAGTTCCCTATTTTGTTGCCGGTATACAATACATGCGGACCAATACGACCACCACTGATTTCAGTGGTTTTAAATCCACCGCAAAATTCAATGATTGGACTGCTTTTGGCGGTGTTGGTCTTAACTGGTTCACAGGACCCAGGACCGCTCTCTTTTCGGAGCTGACTTATACCGGTGGAGGAGCCGGCGGCGGTAATGGCTATACACATGGACTGAACCTTAATGTCGGTTTCCGCATTTTCTTTGGGAAAAAGAAAAAGTAAACCGATTATTTGGAAACCTGCATATACTGATGAAAGTTTGCAGGATGCAATACAAAGCGGCAATTTTTGATATGGATGGTTTGCTGATAGACAGTGAGCCCCTCTGGCAGGAAGCCGGGATTGAGACGCTCTCCGGATTTGGAATCAGTCTGACCCTTGAACAATACCATACCAGCACAGGACTTCGTACGGAAGAATGGGTGGCGCATTGGTTCAGGCAGTACCAGGTTTCTCCTGCACATGCACCGGAAGCAGTTCAGGTGATAATCCGCAAAGCGATTGAAAAAATTGCAGCTAATGGCATTGCTTTGCCTGGTGCTACGGAGATTCTTGGCTTTTTCAATAAGCAAAATATAAGAACCGGATTAGCGACATCTTCCCCTATGTCATTGGTAGATGTGGTAGTCGACAAACTACATATCCGGGATCAGTTCCAGGTTTTCACATCCGCCGAATACCTCCCCTATGGCAAACCACATCCGATGGTCTTCCTGGAATGTGCCAAATCGCTTGACGTGTTACCCGAAGATTGTATTGTATTTGAAGATTCGTTCAATGGAATGATCGCAGCAAAAGCCGCCAGGATGAAATGTGTGGTGGTACCGGCACCTGAACAGGCGGGTCTTCCGAAATGGGGGGCGGCGGACATGAAATTGTTCAGTCTGAATGAATTTATTACTTATAATTGCTTTTAGTTTAACTGTGTGATTTTGGCAGAGACTGACGTAACAAAAGGCGGAGACGAAAACTCAAGATTGCAAAAACTGACCTGAAGTTTGCCATTTACATGTGACACATAAACTTTATTACCTGGCCGGCAATGAAAGTAATTGCTGGAATAGATAAAACTGACGGACACTTCATTGGGTTCCTGCAGCGGATTAAAAATGGCTACATCGGCTGTGGTATAAACACCATCCCGTGGCTCTGTATTTCCGTTATAAGAGTTGAACAATACCGTATAGGAAGGATAACCGAAACTGCCACTGGCTTCAAGCGCAATCGTATTCCAGGTACTGCTGAAAGATTTATTCACGGTGGTGAAAGTAGTAGCCGGGATACTGGACGGGGTGGCCGTATTGTTGGTATTGGTACAGGGCGGGGTTTCCTGTTTTAACTGTACATTGATACGGATGGTATCACTTAACGATGTATTACAATCACTGTTTCCTTCATTCAAACTATAGACCCCACTCTGGGATAGCTTAATATCATTTATCTCAAGTGTATTGGATTGATTGGTGAGATTGGTTCCTGGTCCATTCCATTGATAAACGACATTGGTGGTACCACGGTCCGGAGCTGAGATGACTATATTGTCACCCACTGTGGGTGTCAGGGTATTGGCTGTAAGTGTAAGTGAACCTGCACAGGCCGGTTTCTTTTCACAGGAAGAAAACAACAGCAAAAATGATATCGCAGTCAAAACAGAAATTTTCATAAAATAATTTGAATGCGAATATATAGAACGGATACCGTAAATACAATGGTGAAAAAACAAAACTATCAATAGCGGTTTTATCTCCTGAAAAGGTAATTGATTCAGATCAGTTTGCTACCTGCATTTTTTCTTTAGCTCATCAAAACAGTCTTTACAGACCTGTTCGGCTATCGCCCGGGTCATCCATTTGGGATCTTCTGTTTTTCTGCCCCAGAATACATGTACATATAGATCATCATCTATGGGAATATGCAGATCCACTGTTTTCTTTTTAACCCAGCGGGTATCAGTCATAACCACATGCAGGCTATCTGATGTTAATTCCAATTCAAGACATTTGCCCGGCAGGAATTTATACACAGTCCCGTTAATAGAAAAACTGAGTTTCAGACTTGCCTGACGATTATCCCATGTGGTTACAACATGTAACCGGCTCTTGCCCTGTGCACTTGAATTCAGGGAAATGCCGCTCCATAATAACAAGAAAATGACAAACTTCATCCATCAAATATAATTGATCAGTTATACAGTAGAAAAAACAACTGTAGTCACAAGTCTAAGAATGAGCCTCTTAGCTTCCTTTTCTTAAGCAGACATGTTAAAACTCATCCCGCTTGAAAATAGGAACAGTAATGACCGTATAAAAGCGTATCTTCACTTTAGTGAAATAAGTTCTTCCTACATTGAGTTCTGAACGACATTAATTGTTACAGAGACCTCCATTGTACTAATTCCTCTCCTCTCTACTTCGTGCAGCAGTTCCTTTCACCGTATTTTCTATTGTTTATTTAAAAATTTGTATTATGAATTTGTATGTTTCTAATCTTAGCTTCCACACTGCAGACAATGAACTCCGCACCTTATTCGAGCAATATGGTGCCGTAAGTTCCGCTAAAGTGATCATGGACAGAGAGTCCGGCAGAAGCCGTGGTTTTGGATTTGTGGAAATGTCTTCTGATAATGAAGCCAATGAAGCCATCAAGAACCTGCACCAGAAAGAAATCGAAGGACGCGCCATGTCCGTGACTGTTGCCCGGGAAAAAGCACCCCGCACAGAAAATAAAAGATGGTAATTCCAGCATAAAGAGCTGAACATTCAGCTCTTTATTTCTTCCCCTTTTCCGTTTTACACCCGATTCATGCACCAGCCTGATCATGAGCAGCACCTGCTTGCGATTTTTTGCTGCAATAAACTTTTACTATGTCAACAGTACTCGAATTATCACAGGCAGACAAAAACCTGGTATCTTTTATGAAAGCGATCAAGGCATCCGGGATGGAAGAAGAATTAAAAGCCGTCGGGCCCTTTACCTTTCTGGCTCCTGTAAACCTGGCTTTCGGCAAACTCAGCCAGGGCGATTTATTTGAAAGTTTATTAAAGCAGGATGGCAGCCGGCTACGGGCCATACTCTCTTATCACATTATCAAAGGAAAAAAAATGCAGCGTGATTTCCGCTCCGGTCAGAAAGTACAGACACTCGGAGGCCAGGAACTGTTGGTGACTTCCCGCGATGGGGACATATACATTAATAATGCAAAAATTCTTGCCAAAGACCGCCAGGGTTCAAATGGTGTGGTACATAGCATTGATTGCATTAACCTGCCGCCTGAACTGAAACCCGCTTAAATTATTTAATGATCAGTATGACGACAAACAGTATCATCCATTTTATTGGTTTCGTTACCCGGCTTGAATCAGACAAGTTCATTCCTGCCTGGGAACAATATGCAAAAAAAGAAATGTTCCGCAAGAGAGCCCCCCTGCTGCTACAACAGGAGAATGGCAGCCGGAATAAGTTCAACTTTCTTTCGCTCCATATCTGGCCGGAAACAGAAACGCATTTCAGTTTTACCAAGTCAGACAAAGCCGGCTATTTTCATGAAATGCCGGTACAAGTGGTACATATCGGCGGCTATATGCCGTTGGAACAAACCAATACCAGTCTGCACAAAGACATGGAATGCCGGTTACTGGTAATGGCCGGACATAATGAAAATGATCCCGCTTTTTACAAGACACTGCCCTATTCCTTCCGCCTCAACAGCTACCAGGCATATTATGAGAGTTGTACCTACGGTTACATCTTTGAGTACTTTGCCGCTGAGCAGGAGATGGAAGAGATCATGAACGTCCTTAAACAACGGGCCGGCACCGAACGTATCCTCTATAAGGATTGCCTGGCAGCCCATATCTGACATGCCCCTTTCGTTTGACACCCTGATTGACAGCTATATTGACCATCAGACAGGCATTGATCCGTTGTTCCTGACGGAAGAACTGTCCACCGGGCTGAGGCTCCATGTACTGAAATTACAGATGGCCGGACTGCTCAATCCAGCCGGCATCGGAAACCGGGAAAAAAAAGCGCTGCACGAAGAAATCCGGAAGGATAAAATCTACTGGCTCGATAAGACCAATCACAATTCGTTTGAACAGGAATTCCTGCTACAGGCAGATGAATTCATTGCCTGCCTGAATCAAAGCTGTTATACAGGTATCAACGCCTGCGAATTTCATTTCGCCGTTTATGACACCAACAGTTTTTATAAGCGTCATCTTGATCAGTTCCGGAATGACGGAAATCGTAAATTCTCCCTCATCACTTACTTAAACACTGAGTGGACTGAAGCTGATGGCGGACAGCTCCATATTTACCACGGAGATCATACAGAGAAGGTACTCCCCCATTCCCGCACCGCAGTGTTTTTCAAAAGCGATGAACTGGAACATGAAGTCATGGTCACCCACCGGCAACGGTTGAGTGTAACGGGATGGCTGAAAAGGGTGTGAGCGTAGCCGTGTTGGCTTTTGCCATAAGCATAGCAGCGTCTGCTCACGCCAGACATAAAGCATAGCAGCGTCGGCTCACGCCAGACATAAAGCATAGCAGCGTCGGCTTACGCCAGACATAAAGCATAGCAGCGTCGGCTCACGCCAGACACTGCTATTTAATTACTTGAATAATCCGCCGGCTTTGTCTTTCAACGTGTCAATCACGTCGCCTACTTTACCAGCATTACCTGTCAGAAAGGATTCCACCTGTCCGCCGATACCGCCCGGCATTTTGTCTTTGATAAAGGATAATACACTGTCCACCGCTGTCTTGGCCTGTGATTCTGAAATACCGGCTTTCTCTGTAATTGTTTTGATCAATTCCTGCATATAAAATGGTTTTATGTTGCTCAAATGTAGATCAAACCAGGACGCCTGAAATAAAAGTGGAAAACTATACATTGACCGGACCGAGAGAATTAAAGCTGGTGTTATATTTTTAAGTCATGCCCAGAAAAAACAATCACGACGATTTAAAATTCGACCCTGAGATCCAGAGAACCAGAAAGGAAAAAGCAGAATACTTAGCGATGATACGCAAGAGCCTGCAAATTGTAAAAGAAGGTTTTGGAGCACAATCTGGTTCAAAACGACATTTAAGCCGTTTTTTGTTGTTTAAAAATCTTCCTATGACTTTAATTCAAGATGCTTATACCGGGTCCTGGAATAATCAAAAGGTATATTTTACCACAATTAACTATCATACCAGCGTCAGAACCCCACGTATATATAATGCAGGAAATGACAACTACCTGGCCGGAATAATCACCCTGAAAAACAGTTACCCGCACACTATTATACAACCGGAAATACTACGATTAAAATTAGAAGATTTGTTCAACAGGGCAGACATAGATTTCACCCATGCCCGGATATTTTCTTTTTTGTTTTATGTTATCACTAAAGACAAACCCTTGTTGAAACAACTCCTTAAAGACAAAAACCTGAACCGGCTCAATACATTCCTAGATGCAGAAATAGAAATTAACGGAAACCAATGTTATTTCCGCTGCAGCCGAAAAGCAATTAGTATGGCTGAAGCAAAGAAATTTGTACGACTGGGAAAATTGCTTACGGAGATATTCTAAAATAAAAACAGCCCCGGAAATCACCGGGGCTGTTCACTTATAACTTATTACTTAAAACTTATCACTTCACCTCCTCATACGGTACATCCGTTACATTATCCGCGCTGGCATTCGCATCTGCGGTATGCGCATGATCCGCCCCGTCAGGACCGGGTTGAGCCCCGCCTTCCTGGGTTGACTTATACATATCTTCACTGGCGGCCGTCCAGGCAGCATTAAGCGCGGCCATGGCGGTGTCGATACCGGCGAGATCCTGTGCCTTGTGGGCTTCTTTCAGTTTCTCAGCGGCCTGCTCGATATTGCCTTTCTTATCGGCCGGGATTTTATCCCCGTATTCTTTCAGTTGCTTCTCTGTCTGGAAAACAAGACTGTCAGCCTGGTTCATTTTTTCCACTTTCTCTTTCTCAGCTTTATCCGTGGCTTCATTGGCCTTGGCTTCCGCTTTCATTTTCTCCACTTCGTCCTTGCTCAGTCCTGAACCGGCTTCGATATGGATCTTTTGTTCCTTACCGGTGCCTTTATCCTTGGCGGTTACGTGCAGGATACCATTGGCATCGATATCGAAGATCACTTCGATCTGGGGTACACCACGGGGGGCCGGGGGAATACCATCGAGATTGAAAATACCGAGACTCTTATTGTCTTTCGACATGCTGCGTTCGCCCTGCAGTACATGGATCTGCACACCGGGCTGGTTATCGCTGGCAGTAGAGAATACTTCTGATTTCTTAGTCGGGATGGTAGTATTGCTGGGGATCAGCGGGGTCATCACGCCACCCATGGTTTCGATACCGAGGGAAAGCGGAGTCACGTCGAGCAGCAGCACATCCTTCACCTCACCGGTTAATACGGCGCCCTGAATCGCGGCACCAACGGCCACTACTTCATCCGGGTTCACCCCACGGTTGGGTTTCTTACCGAAGAATTTTTCTACGATCTCCTGAACTTTAGGGATACGGGTTGAACCGCCCACCAGGATCACTTCATCAATCTCTGAAGTTTTCAGACCGGCATCTTTCAAGGCAGCTTCGCAGGGCTTCAGGCAACGGGCGAAGAGATTATCTGCCAGTGCTTCAAATTTAGCACGGGTCAGTTTTTTCACCAGGTGTTTGGGCACACCATCCACCGCTGTGATATAAGGCAGATTGATCTCTGTTTCTGAAGAGGATGACAGTTCCACTTTGGCTTTCTCAGCGGCTTCTTTCAGGCGCTGCAGGGCCATAGGATCTTTCCGGAGGTCAATGGCTTCGTCGGCCTTGAATTCATCAGCCAGCCAGTCCATAACCACTTTGTCAAAGTCATCTCCACCCAGGTGGGTATCCCCGTTTGTGGATTTTACTTCAAATACACCGTCACCCAGTTCGAGTACAGAGATATCGAAAGTACCGCCACCGAGGTCAAATACGGCGATCTTCTGGTCGTGTTTTGCCTTGTCCAGGCCATATGCCAGGGCGGCAGCAGTCGGCTCGTTTACAATCCGGCGGACAGTCAGACCGGCAATTTCGCCGGCTTCCTTGGTGGCCTGGCGCTGTGCGTCGTTAAAGTAGGCCGGAACGGTAATAACCGCTTCGGTCACTTCATGGCCCAGGTAATCTTCGGCGGTTTTCTTCATTTTCTGAAGCACCATGGCACTGATTTCCTGTGGCGTGTACAGTCTGCCATCTATGTCAATCCGAACGGTATTATTGTCACCTTTTGCCACTTTGTAGCTCCAATGGCTGATTTCCTCCGTCACTTCGTCAAACTGGCGGCCCATAAAACGCTTCACCGAAGCGATGGTATTATGGGGGTTTGTAATAGCCTGGCGCTTGGCAGGATCGCCCACTTTACGCTCGCCATTCTTCAGAAAAGCCACGACTGACGGGGTTGTACGGCGTCCTTCGTCATTGGCAATGACCACCGGCTCGTTGCCTTCCATTACAGATACGCAGCTATTGGTGGTTCCTAAGTCGATTCCTATGATCTTTCCCATGATTCTTGTTTTAGAGTTCGTTACCTATTGTCAATCATTGTGCCGGGAGGGGTTGGGGTGAAAAAATGGCAGGTTTTCGGAGTCGGGAGTCTGGAGTCGGGAGTCGGGAGTCGGGAGATCCGAACTTAAGTTTTTTAATTTTTCCTTTTTACTTTTAACTTGTCAGCCTGTCAACTTACCAACCTATCAACCAAGTCCCCATGTCTACACCCCTTGCCGATAAGCTCCGAATCAAACCCGGCATCCGCCTGTTCACCCTGCATGCCCCGGCGGATTTTTAAAAGACCCTGGGGAAATTGCCGGAGGGGGTAAAAATCATGGATAAAGGGGCCGGGGCAGACCAGTTGCATTGGTTTGTGACCAATAAAGCGCAACTAGAAAAGGAAATGAGTAAGGTGATGAAACTGGTCAGTCCGGGGGTAACGGTCTGGGTTTATTATCCCAAAGGCACATCCGGCATTCAGACCGATCTGACCCGTGATATGGGTTGGGATTGCCTGCATGCTGAAGGTGATAAACTGGCCTGGATCAACCTGATCTCTTTTGATAAAACCTGGTCTGTCTTCGGGTTCAGGGGTAAGACCGAAGCCGATAAAATGAAAGACGCCAAACCCAAAGAAACGCGTGAAATTTTCAACTGGGTCAATCCGGCTACCAAAGAAGTGAAACTGCCGCCGGATGTAGCCGCTGCGCTGAAAAAAAACAAAGCACTGCTGGCGTATTTCAATCACCTGGCCTTCACGCATAAAAAAGAATATCTCGAGTGGATCGTTACTGCAAAAAAAGAAGAAACCCGGATAAAACGGGTGGAAGGAATGATGGAGAAACTAAGAGAGAAAGTACGAGGTTAGAAGTATGACCCTTCGATACGTCCCGCATAAATATTTTCACAAACCCTGAAAAATTACACTTGCGGGACTACTCAGGGTGACAAGGGCAGTATGTAAAGCAAGTAGCAGTTTGAGATTTTAGATTCAACCTCCTAAGAAGGTGTATTGACTCCCGACTACCGACTCCCGACTGGCTTTTGGGGCTGTTCCCTTCTCGCTTCTTGCTTCTTGCTTCTCGCTTCTTACTGATTTCTTCACAATTCCTTCTATTTTCTTTTTCTACATTTGTGGCACTCATCAGCCATGAACAAAATACGGTTCCTACTTTTTATTCTCTTTTGCAGTTTTACCCAATTAATGGCCCAGCGGATCAATCCGGCCAATCCCGATCTTTCGCCGGGAAATTTCCGGTTGGATTCATTGCCTGACTCTGAATTGAACATTCCTATACAGATTGATCTGAAGCCCATTTATACCATGGCTGAAAAATCAGTCGACACCTTATTTACCTCTCCCGGTTATCCGAATGGCTGGGTGCAGGAAGCCTGTGATACCCGGTATAAATATTCCTTCCGCCGGAGCAAACTGCAGATGAAGGCCAGCGGGCTTTCGCTCCAGCTTGGCTTTACGGGCTATTACAAAATTGTGGGTTCAACCCGGGCCTGCACCAACGGAATCGCATTGACACCCTGGACCCCACCCTGCCGTTGTGGTTTTGATGAACCGGAACGAAAGGTGAATGTGTCATTCAGCAACAGTCTGGCCCTGATGACCAACTATAAAGTAAAACTGGATATTAAACGGAATGAACCGCAACCACTGGACAAATGTGAAGTCTGCTTTTGGGGACAGAATATCACCAACCAGGTCATGAAAGGCCTTGTAGCCGAACTGGATGCCGCAAAAAAAGACCTTGATAAAAACTATGGCAGTACCGACCTGAAGCCCCGGATGCAGCAAATCTGGAATCAGCTGACCTCTTCCTATAACCTGTATGGCTTAGGCTGGTTGAAAATGAATCCACGGGCGGTACACCTGAACCGGCTGGAAGCCAAAAATGATTCGCTCTATCTTTCCCTTGGACTCTCTGCCAGGCCGATCATCAGTTTTGAGCAGCCTGTGGACAGTCCTTCCCCGGTACCGCATATCAGTAATGTCGCCACCCGTCCGGGTTTTAATATTTTCCTCGATGCCATGCTGAACTATGACTCGCTCAGTCAGCTCATGAGCCAACAGGTGGCCGGCAAAAGTTTTGACTTTAAAAAAGCCTTTGTCAAAAAGCAGTTCATAATCGATAGCTGTAAAATTTACGGTGGTGGTTTTGACAAACTGATCATCCGCCTGCATTTTTCAGGAACTAACCACGGGGTGATCTACCTGACCGGGCAGCCCTGGTATGATACGGATAAACGGGTCATCGAAATCATCAATATGGATTTTGACATCAAGACTAAGAACCTGTTATTGGGATCCGCCGGCTGGCTGTTTGACAAAAAAATCACCCGGGAAATAACGAAATTTGCCCGTTTCGAACTGGGTGGGTATATCGACAGTGCTAAAGTAACAATCAATACGCAGCTTAACCAGGAATGGATGCCGGGCATCAGCAGCAATGGCACCATCAATGAAATCCGCCTGATCCGGATGTATCCTATGCAGCAACACCTGGTGATCCGGAGTAATTGTGAAGGAAACCTGCAGGTAAAAGTA